>ENA-UONT01000011-UONT01000011.1-human-gut-metagenome-genome-assembly--contig:-CS20-NODE-11-length-283094-cov-18.121835_pt1 | contig 283094 bp, 224 predicted proteins | sample MGYA00242459_ERZ724006 | MGnify/ENA metagenome assembly ERZ724006
TATGGCTCTTTCTATATGTCCTATTTCATTTTACAATGAACCGTTTTTTTTCGATCGTTTATTGTCGAAAAAAAGTCCTTGACAAAAACGACGAGGTATGCTATCATATATAGGTACGTGATATGCGCCCCATTAGCTCAGCCGGTAGAGCACTTGACTTTTAATCAAGGGGTCCGGAGTTCGAATCTCCGATGGAGCACCAAAAAGCGGCAGGCACCGAAAGGCGTCTGCCGCTTTTTGCCGCTGTTTGCAGCTTGCACGGCATGTCAGTTATAAAGCTGCAGGCGTTCTTTTAATATACTGTCTCTCAACGTACCTCCTACGAATAAGTGCGCTTGCCGCAGCAGATGCTCTTCGGATCAATATAATATTGAGGTAAAAATATATTAAATAACTGCAAATTATTGAATTTTACTATTTACAAAACGAGCTTTTTCATGTAAAATCATCATAGCTGCGTATGCAAACCTATCGGTAGGCGTTCCCGACCGCACCGAATGTGCGAGAGGGAGGCATGGCATCCTTGACACTGTAAACAGAATATTTGCGTTGAAAGGCGGAATAACTATGAATAGCAATACCCCCAAGTACAAACGTGTTCTCTTAAAGCTCTCCGGCGAGGCGCTCGCATCAGACGGCTCTATCCTTGACTACGGCTTTATAAAGCGTGTCGGAGAAAATATCCGCAGCTGTCTCGACGAGGGTGTTCAGGTATCAATCGTTGTCGGCGCGGGAAACATCTGGCGCGGCAGAATGGGCGCCGATATGGATAGAACCCGTGCGGATCACATGGGTATGCTTGCTACCACGATAAATGCGCTTGCCATATCAGATGTGCTTGAGCATCTCGGTATTACCACCCGCGTAATGACCGCTATTGCCATGCACGAGATAGCCGAGCCTTATATCCGCAATCGCGCCGTTCACCATCTCGAAAAGGGCAAGGTAGTTATCTACGGCTGCGGACTCGGCAGACCCTTCTTTTCTACCGATACCGCCGCTGTGCATTATGCCGTTGAGACGAACTGCGATGCCGTTCTTATGGCGAAGAATATCGACGCTGTTTACACCGCCGACCCACGCAAGGATCCGAATGCCGAGCGTCTTGCATCCATTTCGCATATGTATATGCTCGAGCATCAGCTTACCGTTATCGACTCCACCGCCGCAACTCTTGCCAAGGATAATGACCTGCCGATAGTTATTTTCGGTCTCGACGATCCCGATAATATTCTGCGCGTTGTAAACGGCGCTGCAATCGGAACCGAGATATCCGGTTGACAGATATAAATAATCACATATTTTAAAATAATTGAGGAGAAAATTGAAATGAAACTTGATACCAAAGAATTTGAAGCAAGAATGAAAAAGTCTATATCCGTATACGAGGAAGATCTCGACGGTATTCGTGTAGGCCGAGCAAATCCCTCGCTTCTTGCCAAGATAAATGTTGATTACTACGGCAGCCCCACGCCCATAAACAACGTAGCGGAGGTCAAGGTCACCGATGCTCGCACGATCGTAATTCAGCCGTGGGAGGCCAAGCTCCTTAAGGATATCGGCAAGGCTATCCAGGCATCCGATCTCGGTATTACCCCTATCGACGACGGCAAGGTCATCCGTCTCTGCTTCCCCGCGCTCAACGAGGAGCGCCGCCGCGAGGTCACAAAGCAGACCGAGAAGCTCGGCGAGGAGGCAAAGGTCGCTATTCGCAATATCCGCCGCGACGCAAACGACCGCTGCAAGGAGATGAAGAAGGCAAACGAGATGACCGAGGACGAGGTAAAGCAGTCCGAAAAGGCTGTTCAGGATCTGACCGATAAGTACATCAAGGAGATCGACTCGCTTACCGAGGCAAAGAAGAAAGAGATCATGTCTATCTGATCTGCCTTCGCTTTTATCCGCTGCGAAGCAGTCGGTATTGAAGGCAGGGCTGCTCAAGAGCGACGGATACGCTTTTTTCGAGCTCCGACGTTATGCGGCAAAAACAATATTTGATTTGACGGCTCGGCTGCCAAAGGGCAGCCGGGCTATGATACAGAGAGGGGAGCGCCATGAGCGAGACAGAAAATGTGACGGCGGCTGTCGAGCCGTATGTAATAAATTCATACGGGGTAAGCAATGAGCTGCTCTCCGAGGGCGCCGCGCTTGTACGTGAAAGCGGCCTCCGCCATGTTGCGTTCATTATGGACGGCAACGGCAGGTGGGCGACGGCTCGCGGGCTGCCGCGTGAATCGGGGCACAAGGAGGGAATGGTTTCGTTCGAGCAGGTGGCGGAGTACTGCGCCGATATCGGCATTCGCTATGTTACCGTCTATGCTTTTTCGACCGAAAACTGGAAGCGCCCGAAGCACGAAGTAAACGCTATTCTTATGATCCTGCGTCGTTATCTTAAGCGCGCTATGAAGCTCATTGATCAGAAGCGGGTGCATTTTGTTGTTATCGGAGACATTTCGCCCTTTGACGAGAAAACACAGCAGCTCATTCGCGACCTCGATGAAAAGTCCGCTTGCTATGATCGCGTACTCAATATTGCGCTGAACTACGGCGGCAGAGCCGAGCTTGTTCATGCGATGAACGAGGCTGTACGCGAAAAGGCGGAGCAGGGCGTTTCGTCTGCGGAGAGCATGCTGCCCGGGATGGGAGAGCTGCTCACAGAGGATGACATTGAGCGGCATTTGTATACCTATCCGTGTCCGCCGCCCGATATGATAGTGCGAACGGCCGGAGACAAGCGCCTGTCGAACTTTCTGCTCTGGCAGTCGTCGTACTCGGAACTTATATTTTCTCCCGTGCTGTGGCCGGACTACCGTCAAGGCGATGTGAACGACAGCATTCGCGATTTCCTTTCGAGGCAGCGTCGTTACGGCGATGTGGAGTCTACCGTCGGAGTAAAGTGACCGAAAAATAAAATCCAGCGAGGTGGCATTTTTTGAAGCAGAGAATAACAACGGCTGTCATTGCGATAGCTATAATGATACCTTTCCTGATCTTTTCGAGATCCCCCGCTTTCCTTGTCCTTGTAACATTTCTCTCGGTCTGTGCGGCATATGAGCTGCTCGGCTGTGTCGGACTGCGCGGTAATATTCTTGTATGTATTCCGACATATATTCTGTCGGTCTCTGCGATAATTACTACCCGTTACCCTGCGATGGATGCGGCGAATTTCTTCATGGAGCTGTTTTTCCAGCTCTTTATCTACATAATAATTCTGTTTTCGGTTGTCGTATTTTCAAAGAATAAGATAAAATTCGGCGATACCGCAGTACTTACCATTATGATGATATATGTGCTGTTCGGCTTTGCCTCGCTCGTGCGTCTGCGCGATGTTGCCTATCACGGATCATTCATATTCTTCCTTGCACTTATCTTTCCCTGGGTCAGTGACAGCTTTGCGTATTTCTGCGGCAGATTCTTCGGCAAGCATAAGCTCATTCCCGAGGTGTCACCGAAAAAGACTGTCGAGGGTGCTGTCGGTGCAATAATATGCACATGCATCTGCTCCGTGATCTACGGAATTATATGCGACTGCTTCTTTCATGTCCATGTAAATTATGTTACCCTCTCTATAATGGGCCTGCTCATCTCGCTTATCGCTCAGTGCGGCGATCTTATCACCTCTGTCGTAAAACGCTCGTACGGAATCAAGGATTACGGTTTTCTGCTTCCCGGACACGGCGGTGTGCTTGACCGCTTCGACAGTACGATAGCCACTACCTCGGTCGTTTATATCTTTTGTCTTATGTTCCCGTTCTTCGAGCAGAGCCTCTGAGCCCGCCCGCCTTTTCGCGGAGCTGACCGTAAAATATGCTTTGTACTTTGCACATCAAGGCTTACGTGCGTCTTTAACGCCCGCAGCGCTCTGCGTGCATATCCGATCTATCGACTCTGATATGCTGCGCCTGAATTACCTATTATTTATCATAAAATATCTGTCATCGGAAGGAATTTCATCTCGGAATGAATTGCTCTAAAAAACCGAAAGATAAGAGGATCGTTGTCCTCGGCTCGACCGGCTCCGTCGGCAGGCAAACACTTGATGTTGCCGCACGGACCGGAGCCGAGGTCATTGCTCTATCTGCCTCCTCGAACATAGGTCTGCTCGAGGATCAGATAAGGCAGTTTCATCCGCACCTTTGTGCCGTTCGTGATTCGGAGGCTGCGAAGCAGCTGCGTATAGCCGTATCCGATACCGATACCGTTGTTATCGACGGTGAAAATGCCGCATCGGAGGTCGCATCGCTGCCGGAGGCGGATATGGTGTTCAATTCTACCTCAGGCGTTGCAGGTCTTTTTCCGACGCTTGCGGCTATCGCGGCGGGGCATGATGTTGCACTTGCAAACAAGGAGACGCTGGTTGCTGCGGGAGAGATAGTTATGAACTCGGCGCGTGAGCGGAGGGTGCGTATCCTACCGGTCGACAGCGAGCACTGCGCTGTTTTTCAGTGTCTGCAGACAAGGGCTGCGGAGGAGCGCGAACTGCGCTCGGTGATCCTTACGGCCTCCGGCGGACCGTTCCGCGGCTATACCCGCGAGATGCTCAGCCGAGTTACCCGCGAGCAGGCGCTGCGCCATCCCACATGGAAGATGGGACCGAAAATCACCGTTGACTGCGCTACGCTTATGAATAAGGGACTCGAGGTGATAGAGGCTGCGCGTCTGTATGATCTCGATGCCGATCGAGTACGTGTTGTTGTTCATCCGGAGAGTATAATTCACTCGATGGTCGAATATACTGACAATGCCGTGCTTGCCCAGCTTGCGGTGCCCGATATGCGTTCCTGCATTTCGTATGCGCTGCATTATCCGCATAGGGGAGATGCGGTGATAGAGCGCCTTGATCTGACCTCTGTCGGTTCTCTCAGCTTTTTTAAGCCTGATACCGAGACGTTCTCGCTGCTCGCTCTTGCATATGATGCGCTGCGCGTAGGCGGTACTATGCCTGCGATCCTTAATGCGGCAAACGAATGTGCCGTGGGACATTTCCTGCGCGGTGAGGTCGGCAGCTTTACAGATATTTTTGACCTCGTCGGGGAGACGGTCGCCGAATTTTCGAGCAGTCCTAACCCGTCAATTGACGATATTATTTCCGCCGATCTCGAGGCTCGGCGTGCCGTGGAGCGCAGGCTGTCGCTCTGATTCTCGGAGCCGCCGACGGAGCCTTATGCTTTGTCGGCGCTTCCTATTGGTATGCATGCGGCATGACTGCGCTCGATCGGTTTGCCGTCGTTACAGCTTGTGATTTTTGTTTTTTCAAAATGAATTTTTGGCAGCGCCGAAAATCTGCTGCTTTTCAGTTGCTTTTTCTGCACCGATTTTAACCGCCGCACGAATGTATTTTGATGCTCGGCATCGGAGGTAATGCTATTTCTGTTGTTATTTCTATCCTTGTTGCGCTGCTTGTGTTCGGCGTGCTGATATTTGTACATGAGCTCGGACATTTTACCGCCGCGCGCTGCTTCGGCGTCTGCATCCGTGAGTTTTCTATCGGAATGGGTCCGAAGCTCATCAGCCGCACCTCGAAGAAGAACGGCACGACATATTCTCTGCGTCTGCTTCCGATAGGCGGCTTTGTGTCGATGAAGGGTGAGGACGAGAGCTCGGACGATTCCGATGCACTTGTCAACAAGCCGCGGTGGCAGCGTCTTATAATAATGCTTGCCGGCTCGGTCATGAATCTCATAGTCGGTTTTATCCTTGTGGCTGTGCTTGTTTTCACTGCGAAAAATCTCGGCTCGACTACCGTTGCCGCATTTACCGACAGCTCGCTCAGCAACGGCAGCGGGCTGTGTGAGGGTGACAGGATAATCAGCATCGGAGGCAGCCGCGTGCACATTCTCACCGACCTTGCTTATACGATAATGGATAAGGGCTATCTGCCGGTGGAGGTAGTTGTTGAGCGCGACGGCGAGCGTGTGAAGCTCGAGTCGGTTACATTCCCGACCTCGGAGAGCTCGGGCGTTGCTGTCGGCAACATTGACTTTAAGGTATTTGCCGAGGAAAAGACTCTGCCGAATCTGCTGCGTCATACCTATTTTCAGTCATTCTCGTATGTGCGGATGGTGTGGGGTTCGCTCTACGATCTGTTAACCGGGCGCTATGGTCTCGAGCAGATGTCGGGACCCGTCGGAATCACCGAGCAAATCGGTACAGCGGCGCAAACAAGCTCGGTAGATCTGAGCTATCTGTGTGCGGTGATCGCGATAAATCTCGGTGTTGTCAATCTTCTGCCTCTGCCCGCACTCGACGGCGGTAGGGCGCTGCTTCTGCTGCTTGCAATGCTGCGAGGCAAGGACCTTGATCCGGAGATTGAGGGCCGCATACATTTTGTCGGTCTTGCACTGCTGATACTGCTGATGGTATTTGTCACCGTCGGCGATATAAGACGGCTGTTTTAGCACTGTTTTTGACGAGGATCGCATGACCGAAAAACGGAAGATCACTTTTATATAATAAAGGTGTTTATCATGAATTACAACCGGGACTGTTTAATGTGAAAGGAAGCCTTCTGTATGGAAAACTATAATGAATACCGCCGTTCGAGCCGTGCTGTCCGCGTCGGCAGAGAGGGAACAGCTGCGCTTACCGTCGGAGGCATAGCTCCGGTTAGCGTTCAGACAATGCTCAATGTCCCGACCGACGACCTCGGTGCGTGCCTTTCTCAAGCGCTGCGGTTTCAGACTGCGGGTGCGCAGATAATTCGCGTGACCGTTCCGACTCCTGCAAATGCGGCTGTATTCTCGTATCTGCATGAGCACGGCGTGACAGTTCCGCTCGTTGCCGATATTCATTTTGATTATCGTGCCGCGCTCGAGTCGGTCGCGGCAGGCGCTGACAAGATACGCATAAATCCCGGAAATATCGGAGACGACGAGCGTGTGCGCGCGGTCGCCGAGGCGTGCCGCGTTGCCGGCGTACCGATACGTATCGGTGTAAACGGCGGTTCTCTCGAGCATAGCATACTTGCAAAATACGGAGCACCGACTTCGGAGGCGCTCTGCGAGAGTGCGCTGTACCATGCGTCGCTGCTTGAAAAATTCGACTTTTCGGATATCGTTATCTCGGTAAAGTCGAGCAATGCTCGCACTATGATAGGCGCATACCGCATACTTGCCGAGCGAACCGAATATCCGCTGCATCTCGGCGTGACTGAGGCGGGAACCCGTATGCGCGGTACGGTGAAGAACGCCGTCGGCATCGGTTCATTGCTCTGTGACGGTATCGGAGATACCATCCGTGTGTCGCTCACCTCAGACCCTGAGGACGAGGTGCTCGAGGGAATTCGACTGCTCGATCTGCTCGGACTTCGTGAGAGCGGCATCGAGCTTGTCTCCTGTCCCACATGCGGGCGTACGCGCGTCGACCTTATCTCACTCGCCGATGAATTCGAGCGGCGGATAGTCGGCATAAAGCCCTCCCGCAGGCTCAAGGTCGCTGTCATGGGCTGCGCCGTAAACGGTCCCGGTGAGGCTAAAGACGCTGACTTCGGCGTTGCCTGCGGAGACGGCTGCGGACTTATATTCTCCGGCGGCGTGACGGTCGGCAAGGTCGGCGAGGATGAGATAATCGACACGCTGATATATATGTGCGAGCATGACGGCGCAGTGCCGAGCCTAAAATAGTTCGAAAAACAGGCGCGCATGTGCGGCGGCAATGTGATAAAACTCGACGCATCACGCATGTCGTTTTTTATATATTTTACATATTTTATTCTGCATCTGTTATATCTCAGACGAACGATAATACCGGATAATAATGATAATATCGGATAATAATCATTAAGGGCATATCCTCATAATAATTATCTTACATATAATAACATAGCTGTCTGTCATACCTTAGGCTGGCGGCTGAACGGAACTATACTATTTACAGCGGAGCGGAACAGAGAATGTCAAAGACTTTTTTGCAGCTATTTGAAAAATATCACCCGGGTGTCGAGGAGCGTGAGCTGCTCGAGCGCTCGGAGAATCTCGGCGTTAAGGTGGATACGGTCAATCGACGCGCCGAGGCTCGGCTGCGTTTTCCTTCGGTCGTAGAGAAGCAGCGGCTTTATGCGATAGAGGAGGCGATCAAGGAGGCATACGGGCTAAGCAATTTTGCCATTCGTCCGGTATATCCGCCGGAACTGCTGACGCGCGCATACATTCCCGAGCTGCTGCATGAGGCGGAGCGCAGGGGAACCGTTTCGCGCGGATTTTTTGATAAATATACCTTTGAGCTGACCGAACGCAAGCTGATAGTACAGGTCTGCTTCAGCGAGGGAGGCATTGACCTTTTGTACGACGCGAAAACGCCGCAGATCATTGCCGCGATCGCCTCGGACGAGTTCGGTGTATCGCTCGATGTTGAGATAAAGCGCTCGGATGATTATCAGGAGCAGTATGAGCGGTTTCTTCGAGACGGCAAGGAGCGCATGCGCAAGATGTATGTCGAATCCGAGAATGCCCGTGCCGCAGCTGCCTCTGCCCGCGCCATGCAGGATGAGGGAGAGGTCGACCCACGCTCGCTGCTGCCGAAATACAGCTCCGTATGGGGTGATGAACCTGATACGCGCACGCCGGATGAGCGCATAGAGTACATAAGCGACGAGGTCTTTCGCATCGGAAATATGACCTTTGATATCTCCGATCCGTCCCCCGTTATGGGCGACAGCTTTGCCATTTCGCCCACCCCGATCGGATGCATTACCGGTCAGCGGCGCGGCGTAGTGGCGGTCGGCGAGCTTTTCTGGACTGATGCACGCGAGAACCGTGACAAGACAAGGATCTCGGTAAGCGCCGCACTCAGCGACAATCACGACTCGATAAATATAAGAATGAGCTTTCCCGCGGAGGAGGCAGGTCCGATAGTTAAGGCGCTGCCGAAGAAGCCGGACAAGCCCGGTGCCGTGCCGAAATTCATTTGCGTAGCCATTCGCGGAAACGTAAGAATAGATAAGTACGACGGCGAGCTATGCCTGCATCCGACCGATATAGTAAAGATAAAGCGCGTACGCCGCAGCGACAACGCTCCCGAGAAGCGTGTCGAGCTGCATCTGCATACGCAGCTCTCGCAGATGGATGCCATCATAAACCCCGCAGACGTTGTCAACATGGCACACGCATGGGGACATAAGGCGGTCGCGATAACCGACCACGGCAATGTTCAGGGCTTCCCGATCGCGATGAACGCAGCCGAGGATATAGCCAAGAAGATGGGTGTCTCTCCCGAGGAGGGAATCAAGGTCATATACGGTGTCGAGGCTTACTATGTTGACGATACCGCACGTGCCTTTTACGGTAAGAATGACGGCATTACCTTTGCCGATACCTTTACTGTTTTCGATATCGAGACCACCGGTCTTTCTGCTGCAAACAATCATATTACGGAGATAGGCGCTGTAAAGGTGCAGGGCGGCGAGGTCAAGGACGTTTTCTGCACATTCGTCGATCCCGGCGAGCCTATTCCGGAGAAGATAACCGAGCTGACCGGCATTACCGACGAGATGGTAAAGGGCGCGCCGAGCGAGCGCGATGCGGTTGCATCATTTCTTGAATTCGCATCGGGCAATATGCTCATAGCGCACAATGCGGGCTTTGATACGTCGTTTATCCGCCGCGTATGTGAGCAGAATGATATGGCGTTTGAGAACCCGTATCTCGATACCGTTGCGATGTCGCGCTATGTAAATGCCGAGCTCAAGCGTCATAAGCTCGATACACTGGCGATTTATTTCGGACTCGGTGATTTTAATCATCACCGTGCGTCGGACGATGCGCAGATGCTCTCGCTCATCTTTTATAAGATGGTGGACAAGCTGCGCAGTGAGGGCGTTCTCGATATCGCATCAATGGAGAGGGCGATGGGCGACCACGTTGACCCGCGCAAGCTGCGCTCGAATCATATGACCATTCTCGTGCGCAATCAGGTGGGACTGAAAAATCTGTACCGTCTTATCTCAAAGGGATATCTCGATTACTATTCCAAGCACCCGCGCATTCCGAAATCGGTGCTCGAGGAGAACCGCGACGGACTTATCATCGGCTCTGCTTGCTCGGACGGAATTCTGTACAGCGCCATTCTGTCACAGCGCCCAGAGGCTGAGCTGCTCGAGATTTGTGACTTTTTCGACTACCTCGAGATAATGCCGCTCTCGAATAACGGCTATCTCATCGACAAGGGCATGGTCTCCGTCGAGGACGATTTGCGCCGCATAAACCGCAGAATAATCGAGCTCGGTAAAAAGTCGGGAAAGCCCGTCGTTGCAACGTGCGACGCGCACTTTATGGATGAGGAGGACGAGATATACCGTCAGATACTGCTGGCGGGTATGAAGTTCTCGGATTTCGGCAGAAGGACGGGACTGTATTATCGCACGACCGAGGAGATGCTTGCGGAGTTCGACTATCTCGAGCCGGAGCTTGCGTATGAGGTCGTTGTTACCAATACAAATAAAATTGCCGACATGGTCGAGTACGTCCGCCCGATTCCGAAGGGAACCTATACTCCTAACATGGAGGGCGCTGAGGAGGATCTGCAGCGCATCTGTTGGGAGCGGGCAAAGAGCCTATACGGCGATCCGCTGCCGGAGATTGTTTACAACCGACTCGACAAGGAGCTTACCTCCATCATCAAGCACGGCTTTGCGGTGCTGTACATGATAGCGCAGAAGCTCGTGTGGTACAGCGAGAGTCAGGGTTATCTTGTCGGCTCGCGCGGCTCTGTCGGCTCGAGCTTTGTTGCGAGCATGGCGGGAATTTCGGAGGTAAATCCTCTTCCTCCGCATTACTACTGCCCGGAGTGCAAGTACAGCGAATTCATCACCGACGGCAGCTACGGCTCGGGCTTTGACATGCCCGACAAGATATGTCCGAAGTGCGGCGCTCAGCTCAAGAGCGACGGACATGATATACCGTTCGAGACATTTCTCGGCTTCTACGGCGATAAGTCTCCGGATATAGACCTTAACTTCTCGGGCGAGGTTCAGGGCAGAGTGCATAAATACACGGAGGAGCTGTTCGGCTCCGAAAACGTCTTTCGTGCGGGAACGCTCGGTACGCTCGCCGATAAGACCGCATACGGCTTTGTTGTAAAATATCTCGAAAACAAGGGTATGATGACCTGCAATGCCGAGATAAACCGCCTCATTGCGCACTGCATATGCGTAAAGCGCACAACGGGGCAGCACCCGGGCGGAATCATTGTTGTTCCGCGTGAGTACGACGTTTACGACTTTACCCCCGTTCAGCATCCCGCCGACGACCCCGGCTCGGATATCGTCACCACCCATTTTGCATTCTCGTATCTGCACGATACCATTCTCAAGCTCGATGAGCTCGGACACGATATACCGACCAAGTACAAGATGCTCGAGCGCTTCTCGGGCACCTCGGTGCTTGACGTTAATATGAATGATAAGGCGATATACGAGCTGTTCGAGTCAACAGAGCCGCTCGGCGCGTCTGCCGAGGAGATAGGCTGTAAGATAGGAACGCTCGGTCTGCCCGAGTTCGGTACGCGGTTCGTGCAGCAGGTGCTTATCGAGGCAAGACCGAAAAACTTTGCCGACCTGCTTCAGATAGAGGGGCTGACGCACGGTACAGACGTGTGGCTCGGCAACGCGCAGGAGCTTATCCATGACGGCGTGTGCGACATTTCCGAGGTTATCGGAACGCGCGACAGCATCATGCTCGTGCTTATTCAGAAATACGGGCTTGAAAATGCCGAGGCGTTCCGAATCATGGAGGACGTCCGAAAGGGCAAGGGACTCAAGCCCGAATACGAGGCGGATATGCGCGAGCACAACGTGCCCGACTGGTATATTGCCTCCTGCAAAAAGATAAAGTACATGTTCCCGAAAGCTCATGCGGCGGCGTACGCCATGTCCGCGATACGCCTCGCGTGGTACAAGGTACATATGCCGCTCGTGTTCTATGCCGCTTTCTTTTCCGCCGCGCCCGGCGGCTTTGACGCGGGAATTGTAATGCGCGGAAAGGCTTTTGTCCGTCAGACCATCGAGGAGATAGCGAATAAGGGCAAGGGCGAGATCACGCAGAAGGATGCAGCTCTCTCGTCGACGCTTGCACTTGTTCAGGAGGCGCTCGCTCGCGGAATTGTATTCCTGCCCGTCAGCTTTGCGCACTCGGATGCTTTTCTCTTCCTGCCCGAGGACGGCAAGATAAGACTTCCGTTCTCCTCTCTCGCCGGACTCGGAGATGCCGCCGCACAGAGTATTGCGAGGGTACGCGACGAGGGCGATGTACTGTCTATTGAGGAGCTGCGCATACGCGCCGGTATCTCAAAGGCGGTGATTGAAGTGCTGAGGGAAAACGGAGCTTTGGACGGACTCAGCGAGACTAACCAAATAACATTTTTCTGATTAATAAAAAGCTAAGACCCATATTGCTTCCGATCTTCATAATTAACTGCCGATGCATCCGCTATCGGCAGTTTTTAATATTTTCTTCATATATAGATAATTTTTATTGACAAAGTATAATTATATCTTTATAATATTTTCAGAAGTACCGGCATGACCGTACGAATCAAACAACTGCGATGTTTACAAAACAGAAAGAAAAATTATGAAAAACAAACTCTTTAAGCTATCGGCATTTATTCTTTCCCTCAGCACCGTGATATGTTCAATTCCGCTTACTCTCGCAGCTGCGGGAGACGCTCTCGAGAGCGAGGCGGTCGATCCCATTCCGGCGGAGGACGGCGCCGCCGAGGATGAAAACGTCCCATTTATAATCGGCGAGGATAATGAGCAGCGCACCGAGAGCATCAAGCATTTCAGACTCAGTGACGGCAGCTATCTTATGGTCGATTACGGCGAGCCCGTTCACTACGAATCGGACGGCGACTGGCTTGATATTGATAATACCCTTGTTTCGCGCGACGGCAGATATGAGAATGCTCGGGGCGGGAATAAGGTCAGCTTCAGCGCGGACGAGTATTCGGACGAGCTGTATACACTCGAGAGCGACGGGCACCGTCTTACTCTCGGGGCTTCTTCACCCGACGGACTGCCTGCCGAGCGCCCCTCTGCTCCTGCTGCGGAGCAGCCGTCTGTGACAGAACCGTCCGAGGCGGCTTCGGATGATGCTGCGAGCTCGGCTGATGATGCATCCGACGATTTTGCAGCTGCGGAGAATGACGCCCATACCGCTGCAATTGACGCGGCTGCGGATGCCGCAGGAAGCACCGATGCAGTACAGAATGTCGATACCGCAGCTGCCGATACCGATGTAGCTTCGGCTGCCCCGGCACAGTCGCGTCGTGCCACCGGGCGCGCGAGATAGTGCTCGGCGGCTTTGATGCCGAGCGCGGCTCGGATGATACCGACAAGGCGCAGGAGGACGAGCTGTCCGAGGCGCTGAGCGAGGCGCGCAGCACTGCGCTGACGGTCGGTGAGTTTATCGACGAGAATCCCTACACGACCGAGGAGGAGATATCCGAGGTTCGCGAGGAGCAGAACGAGAAGAATATGCGTCAGCGCGCTGAGATCATCGGCGCTGTTCGCAGCGAAGATAAAATAGGCTATCGCGGCGTTTTTGACGGTGCGGCGCTTGAGTATACCCTCGGCGGCGAGACGGTCAAGGAGGATATTATCATCTCCGGGCGCGCGCAGAGCTATATCTATACATTCGAGCTTGATACCGAGCTTACCCTTGAGCGTGACGGAGAGGGGCTTGTGCTGCGCGACGGTGAGCAGGATGTGTTTACGCTTCCCGCACCGTACATGACCGATGCAGACGGAGCGCGCAGCAGCTTGGTGCATTATTCCTTTGAGCGCCGTGACGGCGGCTATACCCTTACAGTAACCCCGGACAGCGAGTGGATAAATGCGGAGGAGAGGGCTTTCCCGGTCACGGTCGATCCTACCGTTTCGACGTCCTCGTCCGGCTCGGATAATACCGTTACCACCGACTTCTTTTACGATAATGATACTGCGGTGGATAATACCGACAAGGATTATTGGCTGCTCGGTCATTTTAATGAATACGGCACCTTTTATAATTATATCAAATTCAATGAGATCCCCGATGTTCCGTATAACAACCGCAAGGTCGCGGCGTACATATATATTATTACTGCTACAAGTCCGACCGAGTCTACCGCCAACGAGTTTAATCTCTTTATTCAGCGTGCGCTGCCGAACTGGCGCGAGCAGATAACCGCCGAAAAGAGCAACCCGAATCCTATACTCGACTATTTTACCTTTGACAAGTCAAAGCTCGGCAGCTATTTCGCACTTGATGTTTCCGGCGCGCTTGACAGCCTCGGCTCGTCCGGGACCGGCTTCTTCATATATCCGCTGCTCACGAGCGGCGAGCAGATGTCGGATACTTCATATTTTGGATTTGCTGCCGGCGGCGGAAAGCGCACAAGCGCAAGACCTATCCTTGCTCTGCAGTACCGCAATATTATGGGTACGGAGAGCTACTATACCACCCGTTCCGCGTCTGCGGGCAGAGCGGGAGAAGCCTATATCGGCGATTACAGCGGAAATCTCGTGCTTGAGCGCAAGCTCGCCTCCGAGGTCGGAGTCGATATCTCGTATGTATATAATTCCCGTTACAGCGACTGGGTACTCGATGCAAGAGCCGATGTGTTCCATACAGTGGACTATTCAAGGATGCGCTCGGCAGCCGGATGGCGGCTTAATATTCAGCAGAGCATAGTCTCGAAAAACGTCAGCTTTGACGGTTCAGATAAGGAATATCTTATCTATTCCGACGGAGACGGTACAGAGCATTGGTTCAGCCCGGACGAAAAAGAGAGCGGAAAGTGGAAGGATGAGGACGGTCTCGGTCTCACCGCTTCGCGCAGTGCGGAAACGATAACTCTCACCGACGAAAAGGATAACAAAAAGGTTTTCCGGTACGGCTATCTCTGGTATACCGAGGATGCAAACGGCAACCGAACGATACTGCTCTACGGCACCAAGAGCTATAATACCGCATCATATCCCGCGAGCAGCGGAAACTGCCTGTCGCGCGTTATCTATCGCTCGAACAGCGGCTCTCTCATAACTGTTGCGGATTTTGAATATACGGATTCCGTGCTTACAGCGGTCGTAGACCGCTCCGGCAGCCGTTTTACGCTTACGCAGTCGACGAGCGATATGCAGCTCTCACATATAACCGACCCGGACGGAAAGGGCGCTATATACCGTTACAGTCCTTTCCCGTACCGAATGACGGCTGCATACGATACCGAGAGTGCACTCGGGCTCGGCTTCAGCTATTATCTCTCGGGAGATGATTATCTCACCTCCTATTCCTCATTCTACTCGAGTGATATTTACGATGATGCCTCCACACGTACGCGCATATCCGAGGTCTCTGTGTCGCGCAGCGCGAGCAGCGTAACATATACGGACAAGGGGCATAAGTTTGACGATACGTCCGACGATATTATCACGACCGTATCCTTTGATACCGTCGGCAGGACTGTATCCGTACGCTCCGTTGACACAGACGGACTTCTCCTCAGCTCCTCCGGCGCCGGCTATACGGCAAACGAGGGCACATCGGCAAAGAATAATAGATTGACGCAGGAGGGCTCTGCCGGTGCGGTAGGGCAAAATCTCCTGACCGACGGCGGCTTTGAGCGTCAGTCGGCCAAGTGGCAAAATACCTCGACTCAGCATTCCGGCTGCTCTGCCGCGCTCACTACCTCTACGGCGCATACCGGCACCCGGTCGATGAAGCTCGTGTGCAATAGCGATAAGACGAATATTGCCACCAAATATCAGGCGCTATGGCTTGATGCAGGAACATATACTCTCTCCGCCCGTGTCAAGACGGAGTCTATGGAGAGCGCGAGCGGCAAGGTCGGCGCAAGAATACTGCTCGGAGATGTTTATGCGAATCCGTTTGCCGAGAGCGTGTATATCAGCAAGGTGACAAGCGAATCGTCTGACGACGGCTGGGTACTCCTGCACTGCACCTATACCCTTACGGAGAGAACATATACATATGTTTATCTTACATTGAGAGGTATGCGCGGCATTTCGTACTTTGATGATGTAATGCTGCAAAAGGGCGATACCGTAAGTGCCTGCAATCTGCTCGATAACAGCGATTTTTCAAACGGTACTGCGTCATGGACAAAATCGGGAACCAAGGTCTCCGAGATAACCGTAAAGTCGGTATCGGACGGCATTTCCGGTGCATCCTCCAATGCTTTGTATGTACCGTCCGCGCCTCACAAGACCGCAGGTGCATATCAGACGGTTAATCTCAATATTTCCGGCACAGAGACTCTCATGCTCTCGGCGTTTGCCAAGGCGTGCTCCGCACCTCTGAATGACGACGAGGACGCGGTATTTGAGCTTGGCGCTATCCTTACATACAGCGACGGAACGACCGACAAATTTAATCAGTCGTTCAATAATCTTCTCTTCGATTCGTGGCAGCATGCAGCCGTTCCGATAGTACCCCGCAGACCGTCGCTCAAGATAAAGAGCGTGCGGGTGTACGTTCGTTACGACAATAATGTAAATGCCGCATACTTTGATAATTTTGCCCTTACCCTCGACGGCGCACAGTGCTATACCTACGATGATAAGGGAAATGTCGTTGCGGTCAACCGTACGAATACCGACGAGATAGCCAATTTGTACAGCGGTGCCGATCTTATTTCGAGCACCGGCGGCGCAAACGGAATGTTCGAGTATGAGTATGACAGCAAGCACAATGTCACCAAGGTAAAGAATGCCGGACTTACGCTTGCACTCTCCTACGACTCAAACGGAAACGCCACCTCCTCACGACTCGAGGAAGGCACGAAATATGCGACCACCTCCGCGACCTACACGGACGGCGGTACCAAGGTAGGTACGGTAACGGATAACCTCGGAGCTAAGGTAATAAACAACTATAAGACCGGAACCGACCTTCTCCGCAAGACGCGTACTACCGTGTCGGACACAAATCCGAATAACGGAGCATTCGAGTCCAAGACATATACCTACGATTCCGTTGACCGTACGACCGGTATTTCCGACGGGGACGCGGATGTTACATATTCGTATTCAAGCGGCAATCTTTCGGTAATAGGCAGAAGCGAGACGGATAATTCCGCAGTGTCGCAGGAATATACCTTCACCTATAACAAATTCGGACAGAGAATATCGGTAAGGGTCGGCGACAATACCCTCGCCGAGTATACCTATAACGATACCACTCATAATCTCGAGCGTATGACCTACGGCAACGGTCGTGTGGTGGAGTATGCCTATGATAAGTACGACCGCCTGAAATATAAGGATCAGGCAGACGAGGACGAGTATGTCTATTACTACTATGATTATCTCGGCAATGTTATAAAGGAAGAGTATAAATGCCTTGATATAATTGACAAGGCATGTTACTACGAGTACGACCGTCTCGGCAGACTTATCCGCAGCTACGAGAGCGAGGACGGAGTTAACGTCTCGCAGACCGAGCAGACCTACGATTCCAAGGGCAGGGATGAGAGCTACAGCTACGACGGCGACGGACTTTCGTACGGCTACGAATATGGCTACAACGATAAGGACCGACTCGGCACGATCAAGCAGTACTATAACGGCAGAAACGAAAATTCGGATGTAATTGCCTATGGATATTTCGGACGCGTCAGATTCAGGATATACGCAGGAGATTACAACGGCAGAATATCCTATTCGTATCAGAGCTATGCGGACGACGCAAACCGTCTGACATCGAATATGACGTCGATGCGCTATACCTTTAACGGTATTCTTACTTTTGCCGACTATACCTATGACAATATAGGCAACATAAAGTCGTCCAAGTATACATACGACGATAAGGTATATTCCGAGGTCGCATATGTCTACGACGATCACAACCGGCTGATAGCCGAGAACTGCACGAATTCGAATATAGGAATCACTCCGTATATGTCGAGCTATTCGTACGATAGCTTCGGCAATATTACCGAGACCGAGCGCCCGAATTCCGCAGGAGTGACTGTAAAGAACACCTACAGCTATGAAAACTCCTCGTGGCGCGACCTGCTGACCGCCTATAACGGACACACCATTACCTATGACAAGATAGGCAACCCTCTGTCGTACTATAACGGCAGAAGCTATACCCTGAGATGGGAGATGGGCAGGCAGCTGCTCAACTCTCGGGTAAACAGTAGAACCGTCTATTACGATTATAATAAGGACGGAATACGCATCAAGAAAAATGTAAGCGGCAGATATACCGACCGTTATATCCTTGACGGAGACAGGGTCATCGGAATGGAGCGCACGAAGAGCGGCTCGTCGGTCAAGGATGTCTATCACTTCATCTATGACGAGATGGGCAACATTTGGGAGGCTATCTGCTATATCGGCGGCTCGACTACCCCCGTGCGCTATTATTACAGAACAAACGCGCAGGGCGATGTCAAGCAGATAGTAGAGTTTATGTTGCCTAGACTAAATCGGGCGATGTATTACAGATATATGATTCTGTCGAATCAAGTGAAAATGTATCTGAATGGGCAAAGTATAACTTTGTTTGTGCGGTTGATGCTCGAGGGGCGGATGATCCAAATGTACAAATTAGAGAATCGGTAGATATTTGTGAGCAAAAAAGCAAATTGCAATTATTTGCGCGCTTCTCGACTATAATGATTTGCATCCGGTTTCTCCCGAGTGGACTCGTAGTGAATATTCAATGCTGATAGCGTGGGATATGCATAATAAAATTTATAATATCATGCATAACGAACGTTGTCAACACGTGGATTTTAATAATGGCGATGAGCTTTCGAGGGTAGCGGATTATTATAAGCGTGCTGTAAATGGGGTGATACCATATGTTTTCGGTTAAGACCTTTAAATCAATTTCTTGGTATGTCATTGGCGTGAAAATACTTTCATTTCTGTTGATAGACGTGACTCTGCTTTCGGGCTTTTCCATATCGAATTCTTTTCTAATCTACGCCTATCTGACAGCACTCGGATACGCTGCTATGGATGGGGGAGTCAGCAGGTGGGTATGCATGCTTGCGCTTATTGTCGGTCTTGCATGGATAGTGCTCGCGGTATATCTTATCTTCTGTCGCCGCGTGGTGCGTGTCGCATGGCTTGAAGCGGTGCTGTATCTGTCTGAAATGGCACTGGGAGTAAGATATCTTATCAATCTCGCGGTGAGCGGGCAGCCGCTTTACCCCATCCCGCTAATTATCATATCCGCATGTATGACGGCATATTGCGTCGCCGCCGCAGTGCATGACCGAAGAGCAAAAAACGGCGGTGTGAAAGAATGCGTCGGTGCCGACGGCATGGCGGATGAGACCGACGTAAGCGCCGCTTCCGCCGCTCATCCGACGGAATCAAATCCTGCCGCAACGATCGAGGTAGACGCGGGAGCATTACACCGCGTAAACGGCGCACCGCTCGGGCGGCGCAGACTCAGAAAAGTGCTGATATCGCTCGCAGACGGGCTGTTAAATGCCGCCGCTGCGTTTCTGTTAGTTTTTCTGTTCTCGGACAGATACTTTTCTGCGTCAGAGTTCGGCATATCCGAAATGCTGCTGCTCATACTCCCGGCTGTCGTCGTTTCCTTGGCTGTGGGCTTGCTTATAATTCCGAGACTTTCGGGCGGCATCGACCTGCCGTCTGCGTTTGTCAGCTGCGCTGCGGCGTTTGCTCTGTTTCTGCTTTGCGTCAGATTCTTCCCGCCGATTTCGGGGATAGCGTCGTCGTATCGCATACTTTCGGATTATTCTATCGTGTGCGGCTGTGATGTCTCGCTTATGTTTTTGTATGCCGCATATATGCTCAGAATAATCGTCGGTGCATGGTATTCTTTGCGTCTCCGCAATACACCTTTTCCCGCACGTGTGTGGTGACACGGCAGAGTAAAGCATTATAATCGGAAGGTAACTATGGAAGATAAAACGGTAAATAACGAAACCGCGACTGCCCCGGATAAAAAACTGCTCCTGCGCGCCGCGGCATGGGGCTTTGCGGCGGCGGTAGTCAGATGGGCGATACTCGCCGTCGGACTGTTCAGGCATTCGACTGCGATGACAAATTTGTGTCGGATACTGAGCGGTGTATCGGGCGTAGGTTTCGGCGTCGCGTTTGTTGTGTTTATCGTACGGCGCGGGCGAAATGTAAGCGCATGGATGCTTGCACTGCTCGACGTGTCGGGCTATGTTGTCGGCGAGCTTGCGGTAAGGCTGCTGTTTCCGCTGCTGCGGCTCATTCCGCGCGATGCACCGTACGACACGTTTGAAGTGTTTCTGAAAACCGTGCTGTTTCTGCTTCCGATGCTGCAAATCAAGCTTATCGGGCTGCTTTGCGTTTCGATTTCGCGACATTGCGAGATGAAGCGGCAGGGCGGAGAGAGGGTGCGTGGCAACGGCAAACAACTTGCCGTTATCGCTGCATGCACGGCGGTCGCGGCGGTTATGTGCTTCTTTATTCATCCTCTTGTTAACTTTGAAAATTCGGATGAGGAATTCCTTGCTCGGTCGAGCTCTCCCGACGAGGCATATACACTGGATATCTACCGTCACAACGGCGGTGCGACAACCGCATTTACGATAAAGGTATACTCGGTCGGCAGGCTCAGCAGAAAGCTGATTTATAACGCATATCGCGAATCGGAAGCCGAGGTATACTGGCTGAGCGATTCGGAGGTCAGCATCAACGGCAGGGTGCTTGATATGGATGCGGACGAAACATGCACCCTGCGCAACTGAACAGCCCGCAGCGGATACGGCGCACATTGGAAAGCTATAAGGCGGAACATCGAAAAGTCGAAAAGATAAAACAGTACTGCCGCAGACGAGATACTCGTCTGCGGCAGCGCTTTTTATTTTGTTAACTTGTCTCGGGCAAACCGAGCGGGGAATTACTTACGAACGAAATGCCAGATACGGGAGTATTCGTCCTCCGTGCATGCGGTCACGATGATACCGTGGCGCAGCTCCTCGCCCGTATAGGTTTTACCGTCCTGAGTGCATACGTAGCTTGCATTCTTATCGGCAACGGCGATGCGGAGACGGCGCGCGGTCTGCTTCGGATCGCCCTTTGCCTGAATATAGCTGAGCAGCATCTCGCTGCCGTCCTTTGCGGCAAAGTAGTATGCATATGCGCCCGACGACGGAGCAAGCAGGCGGTAGAGATCGCCGCGAAGGATAAGCGGCTCATAGACGCGGTATTCCTTAATCTGCTCACGCAGCGACTTTCTGACCTCTTCGGGTATGCGCAAGACGTTGAACTCATAGCCGAGTGCTCCGCCGAGCGCTACGTGGTAGCCGAACTCGAGCTTTCTCGGGTTGAGTGCGGAGTCGGAATGGTTAGCGACATGGCAGCTCATGGTGGCTGCGGGATAGCCGAGCGTAGAGGCATACTGAATATTGATGCGATCCTCGGGGTTGGTGTTGTCGCTCGTCCATATCTGGTGCGAGAAGCTCATCATTCCGAGGTCATAGCGTCCGCCGCCTCCGCTGCAGTTCTCGAGCATTGCGTTCGGGAAGTGCTCGCGCAGCCATGAATACAGATCATAAACACCTAGCATGTAGCGGTGCGGGACCTCATCCTGTCTCTCGGGCGGGAGTGCGTGAGAGTATGCGTCGGTCATGTTGCGGTTCATATCCCACTTGAAGTAATCCGGCGGCTCGGGATCGAAGGTCTCGGCGAGCTGTGCCTTGATGTTTTCGACGACCTCGGGATTTGCAAAGTCGAGGATATACTGATGTCTTGCGTCGGTGCGCATTCTGTCGGGATATGCAAGCACCCAATCGGGATGCGCGCGGTAGAGGTCGCTGTCGCGGTTGACCATCTCGGGCTCAATCCATATACCGAAACGGATGCCGAGCGACTTTATACTGCGGATAAACGAGGGCAGACCGTTCTTGAAGCGTTCGGGATTTGCGTGCCAGTCGCCCAGACCTGCGCGGTCGCCGACACGTGCGCCGAACCAGCCGTCATCCATTACGACGGTATCCATGCCGCAATCCTTTGCGCCGCGCGCAAAGTCGGACATCAGATCCTCGTTGATATCGAAGAAGAACGCCTCCCAGGAGTTGAGTATTACCGAGCGGGTGGGTGTAACATCGTGCGGGAGGATATGTTCGCGCGCGAGGTCATGCATGTTGCGGGATACGCCGCCGATTCCGTGGGGGGAGTATGTCATTACTGCCTCGGGCGTGCAGAAGGATTCGCCCTTCTCGAGCAGCCATGAGAAGTCCTCATCTCCGAGAGAGGTAATAATGCGCGTCTGTGTGGTCTCGTCGCCCATGATGGTCGAGCGATGGCTGCCGCTGTAAACGATATTAAAGCCGTATGCGTCGCCCTTCTGCTCGTTCGCACGGCGGTCTACCACCATGAAGAACGGATTGCGGGAGTGGCTCGAGGCACCTCTGCGGCTCGTGATTGAGTGCTCACCCTCGCCGACCGGGATGCGGTACGGGTCGCGCTCGCGCCAGTAGCCGCCGCCGAGACCGATGTAGTCATATTGACCCTCGGGCAGGTCGAGCTGTAGACTGCCGATGCGCTCGATGCGGATATCGTACTTTCTGCCGTTGATGAGCTCTGCATGACGAGCTATAACGTCGCAGGAAGGGAATACCGTATAGTAGAGCTTGAGCGTAGCGTCGCACAGCTCGTCGCGGAGTGTAAGCTCGAGCGTTTCGGTCTCGTCGTCCTCGCGGCACTGCGGCATAGACGGGATCTTGTGTGCGCCCTTGAACTTGCGCGCGCTCTTGAAGAAGAATTCGGTAGTGCAGGTGCCGAGCTCTGGAATTCTTACCTTTAGTGCGGTGTTGCGGTAGTCGCCCTGACCGTGGAATGAGTACTCGGTGAACGCAGAGCCGGGGAGAAAATGATTCTCAAACTGCTCATAGCCCGGGCAGAAGTTTATATAGCGCTCCTTATACGAGAGCTCGGAGAGTCCCGACTTATTCTTTCCGTAGTACAGATGCGCCGGAAAGCGGTCGCAGACTATCTGCATGACGTATGCGGTGTGGGCGGTGCGAAGGGTGAAAACATTTCGTTTTCTGTCAAGATAGATCGACATAGTTCTTCCTCACAAATCAAAATAGCGATACAGGGAATGTTAGCAGCGGTATTGTCAGTACCGACAGCAGCGTTGACACGGTTATCAGATTTGCCGCGAGCTCCGCATCTCCGTCGTACATCTCGGCAAAATTTTGCAGTATCGCGGCACAGGGCATGCCGGCGAGAATAACGGCGGTGGACTTAACGATGGTTGAGAGCGGCAGAAAATACAGCAGACAAAAGCAGAACATCGGAAATCCGAGCAGCTTTATCAGTGCAAACAGGTATATTTTAGGCTGAGTCAGCAGTCTGCCGAGCTTCATCGAAGCCACACGGACACCGAGTATCATCATGCATATCGGGGTCGCCATGGCAGCTATCGAATTTATCGCGCCGACGAGCGGCTGCGGCATAATGTCGGCAATTCCGAAGATATATATGGGCAGGGCAATGACGATGCCGAGCATGTTAGGATTGATAAGTGCCTGACGCAGCGAGAGGAATTCGCGCTTTCCCGTTAATCCGAATATACCGACGGTAAAGCCGAGAATGTTCAGCGTCAGCATGTTGACCGAGCTGAAGCATGCGGCTTCGGGGTAGCCCGAAAATACAGTGAGCATTATCGGCATACCGAAGAAGCCGACGTTGCCGAGCGCAGACGCGAGACCGAGCAGACGCTCGCGCGTAGTCAGCCCGCGATTGATGCGCCCGAGCACGAAGAACATAAAGATAATAAACAGCGTCTGAAGCACGAGACTTACAAGGAAGTAGATGCCCATCTCACCGAGCAGGCGCGGGGTATACTCGAGCCGCATAAAGGCGGATATCTCAAGAAACGGCGTGCATATGTAGATAAGCACCGCAGAGAGCGAGGAGATATGCTCCTCACTTATCTTCCCCATTCGACGGACGATGAATCCCGGCGCGGCGTAAAAGACGGTTATAAGAACATTTTGCAGGGCGGTGAAGAACATATCAGTCTCTCTCCGGAATGCTCGTATAGCTGCATTCTATCCCCGCGCCGCGCAGCAGCGAGAATAGGTCTGAGTCGGTCATATATACCGTCGCCGTATTGTCGCATGGGTGTGCGCCGATGAGCGAGCCGCGCAGATCGGAATCGAGGAAAAAGCGTACATCTCCCGCGCTGCCGGACAGCAGACCGAGAGGAGAGACCGAGCCGGGGCGTAGAGCAAGATAGCGCCATAGCTCCTCCTCAGAGCCGAACGACAGCTTTCTCAGACCGTTTTCGGCGGCAAACGCCTTGAGATCTACGCGCTTGTGCTCGCATACCGTTATCAGGTAAAAGTGCTGCTTTTTGTCGTCGTGTACAAATAGGTTTTTTGTCCCAGCCTCGGGGTGCGGAAAATCTATCCCCTCACCCTCCTCGACGGTGAATATTGCGCGGTGGTCAAACAGTTCGTATTTTATCCCGCTCTTGTCGAGCAGAGCGAGTGTTTCCTCTTTGGTCATTACTATATCTCCGATACCTGATCAGCGCTTGAGCGCCTGATCGAATTTTATGAGTTCTTTTTTGCCGACTTGACGGCGCGGACTATGCGGCTCGTTCCGAGGCGGTCTGCGCCGAGACGGATAAAGTCTGCGGCATCGGCGAGATTTTTAATCCCTCCTGCAGCCTTAACGCGCACCTCTGGTGCAACATATTTGCGCAGCAGAGCAACGTCCTCGCGGGTCGCGCCGCCGGTCGAAAAGCCCGTTGAGGTCTTTATAAAGTCAGCATGTGCCTCGCTGACGAGCTCGCACATCAGCTTTTTTTCGTCCTCACTCAGAAGGCAGGTCTCGATGATCACCTTTAATATATGCTCGCCGCACACATCCTTCAGCGCCGCTATCTCGTCGTGTACGTAGTCTCGTCTGCCCTCGCGGAGCGCGCCGATGTTTATTACCATATCGAACTCATCCGCACCGTTTGCAAGTGCCGCGCGGACCTCGGTGAGCTTTGCTTCCGTTTCGCAGTAGCCGAGAGGAAAGCCGATCACGGTGCATATGGGCAGTCTTTCACCGACATACTCCCTTGCACGAGCGACAAAGCATGGCGGGATGCATGCCGAAGCAACGCCGTATTTTATTCCGTCATCGAGAGTTTCCTTTATCATGCTCCATGTCGCATCCTGAGCGAGCAGGGTATGGTCGCAGCGGGAGAGTATCTCGCCGACCGAAATGTCTCTGTTATCAGTCATGTTTTTCTCCGAATATATTATATAGCCCCGTTGTGATTTCGGGGCATGTATGCCGGCTGCTGCCGATGGTCTGACCGGATGGGTCATATCTGCTTGCGTACCGTTTTGTATTCGTCATAGGCGCGGTAATAGCGGCATCTTCCGTTGCAAGAGGAGAGCATTTCGCTGTATTCGTCCTCGTCGAGGCTCAGTCGGCAGGCGTACGAATCGTCTGCTTCGTCATAGTCATAAAATTCGCAGTCCTCGCAGCTGTACTCGGTCATGTTTTTCACTCGCAGTCTCACTCCTTTACGACAGATACGCTAAGTATATCACATGAAAGCGGCGTTTTCAATAGAAAATTTCATTGATTTTCAAATAATATTGACAAGTCGCCGCTGCCGCTATATAATCATCTCGAAATGAAATTTTCATGATGTGACCCGCACAGAAGACGTTGAACGGCTCGGTGAGCGGCGCATTTAGAAAGGATTGCCATGGAGAGCTATATAACCCCCGGAACATTCGGCAGTGCGCCGACCGCCGACAATTTCAGAACGCTGTTTGATATACTGAATGAGCAGTTAATTTACCGCAGACGCGAGGTCGACTTTGTCTTTCTCGGCGATTCGATATTTCAGCACTGGGACCTTGATCTGTGGTTTTCTCCCGATAAATACAAGGTGAATCGCGGCATAGGCGGCGATATGAGCCGATATATGCTGCTGCGCAGCGAGGCGGATGTATTTCAGCTGCACCCGCACCGCGCGATAGTGATGGCGGGCACAAACGATCTGCTGACCACCGCGCCCGATCTATGGTGGCGGAAGCCGGGAGCGGATGAGGATAAGGTGATATCAGAGCTGCTCGGCAATCTCGAGGCGCTGCTCGAGCGTGCATCGGAGCACCCGGAAACGGCGGTGTCGCTCTGCTCGGTGCTGCCCGCCGACCTTTGCCCGCCGTTTGACAAGTATCGTTTTGCCGAGCTTGTTCTGCGTGCAAATCGCGGCATTCGCGAGCTGTGTGAGCGGAAGGGTACGCAGTATATCGACTTTCATTCGGTGCTCACTGCGGATGACGGGCTGCTGATGCGAGACGGCATAACGCACGACGGTGTTCATCCTTGCGGAGAGGGCTATGCAGCGATGGCGCACGTACTGACGAAAGCTTTGCCCGAACTCGGCGCGAGTTGACGCGGCAAACGGCGCAGCGTAGTGAGCTTGTACCGAGGCTATATAATGCCGAAGCATCAAACACACGATAATACCTTAATAAAAAAGACGGGCACTGCGGCGCGGGGGTATCTCCGTCGGCTGCAGTGCCTTTTATAATCTGCTGCGATGCTGCTTCTCCTAAACTGCACTGACGTGCTGTGAACGGCGCTGTGCGGTATATTTTACACTGCGTCGAATAGTAAAGATTAGACTGCAATAAATAGGAAGTCTGATAGAATAGATAAACATATTAAAGCCACAGTCAGATGGTCATGACAGCACGTACTTTTCTCCCTCGGTGCTGCCGTCGGGAGCGGTTATCAGCGTTTTCATCAGCTTTACGCGTCCGCTGCCGCCGATATCTCCGATAGCCCCGAGATGGGTAACGAATATATATTTTGTCCCGAGTGCGGGCAGGATCGAAAGTATGCCCGCCATTGCCTCTGCACCCTCTGCATATGATGTTGTCTGAAAGGTCTCGTTGAGCAGCAGAAGCGAGCCGGGGGTAAGCACATCTATTATAGCCGAAACGGCTCGTACCTCGCCTTCAAAGCGACCTGCCGTGTCTCCGGCGATAAAGTCCTCCTCTGCCGATGAAAAATGCGTATATACACCGCTGCGGATTGCCACGCGTGCGCTGCCCGCGCAGACCGGAAGTCCTGCCTGAGCGAGCAGCTGAGCGGTACCGACCGATCGGAGAAAGACGGTCTTGCCCGTTCCGTTTCCGCCGCGAACTATCATACCGTCCGTATCTGCGGAGAGGTCGAGATCGTTCGGGATTATTTCGTCGCCGATCTTGCCCTCGCAGAGCAGATATATGTCTCTCAGTGCCGAGTACCGGCAGTCGCTTTCTGTGATATCCGGATAGACGAGCGGAAGAGAGCCTGCCCGCACCGAATCCATCAGCGCAAGCGCACCCTCATAAAATCGAAGCTCTGTACCGAGTCCGTGCAGCATCGAATAGATGCTGTCGGTAACTGCGGTCAGCGCACGGTCAATGTCCTCGGTCGCCGCGGCGAGCAGTGCCGAAATGTCCTCTCTTGCGCTGCCGGGGAGGGGTAGAGTGCGTTCCTTTGTGTCGGTGCGCGCTTTTGTGCCAGTGTGTCCTTTTAAATCTGTATCTGTCGGCTCGGCGGAAGCACCGTTACCGTCAGTCGTGCCGTTTTCCGCACGTACCGGAAAGAGCGAACCGAACAGCTTTTTCAGTGCACCGCTCTTCTCGTCTATATTCAGCTTTTGCGCCCGCAGAGTATCAAGCTCGCGCAGGCGCTTTTGATATTTTTTACGCTCCGCCTCACGCTCTCGCTCATTGTCGCTTACTTCGCTTGAGATGATGCCGCACAGTCCGACCTCAAGCTCCGGTGTTACCGTAATATCGGCGCAATAGCTGCGCTCCGACGGTTCACCGTAGCGGAATGAGTCAGAGATCTCCACTATCTCGCCGAGGGAGCTGTCTTCGACAAGCGATTCACACAGCTCTCGCAGTGCGATCAGACCCTCGCTGTGTACGCCTGCGCGGTCGAGCAGCTCGGCTGTGCCGCCGAAAAACGATGCGAGCGAACGGGGAAACACTGCGGTTATTTTAAGCGAGGCACATGCACACTCGAGTCTTGCATCAGCTCCTGCGGAGGCGATGTGCGCGACACCCGAGCGCAGCTCGACCCAGTCGCTCTTTATCTTATCATAGCGGGTCAGCAGCGTTGACAGCGAGTGCAGCAGCTCGCGGTCGGCATCGAGATCCTGCAATATCTGCTGCCGATATATTATATCCTCGGAGGAGGCAAGCGGCATTTTCAGCGCTCTGAGCAGTGCGTCCGCGCGTCCTTCACCGGTGCACAGTCGGGCTATGAGACGGTCGAGAGACAGATCGTAAATTGTCTGCTCCGCGCCTGCCATCGGCTGCGGCTTTATATTTACATCCTTATATAAAAGGCTGATCTTCACTTTTTTACGAACCTTTCAGCAAGAGAATTACGGTCGAGACGGTATTTTTTCAGTATATCGAGGGCGTGTGAGCTTCCGCCGCCGTCCGTGCGACGTATCTTGTAGGTGCGGCTTTCGCCGTCCTCCGCAAGTACGACTCCGAGCACCGGGATTTCAGTGTCTTCGGGCTTCTGGTGCGTTACATATATACAGTAGCAGCCGCGCTCGAGCAACGTGTGCGCAAGGGAGGCGGTGCAGTGCTTTGCCTTTTCCTCACCGGTGGTTGAATAGGTCTCATTGAGAAGAACGAGCGATTCCGCATCCGCATTTTTCGCTATCTCGTCGGCGCGCGCCTCTTCGTCGGAAAAGCGTCCGCCGCCCCCGAAGCGCTCATCTCGCGGAAAATGTGTGTATACCGCGCCGAGCGTCGGAACGGTCGCACTGCGTGAGGGGACCGGCGCACCCGAGAGCGCGAGCAGTACGAGATTTCCGACGGTGCGCAGATATGTTGTTTTGCCTCCGCCGTTTGCGCCGGTAAGGTAGAAGATGCGCTCGCGCTCGGTAAATTCTATATCGTTCGGAATGATACCTCCATCCTGCTTTTCAAGCAGGGTAATGTCATATGCGGAGTCGGCGGAGATACCGCCGCTCTCTGAAAAGCTCGGCATGCAGAGCGGTATTCCGGCACTGCGGACGCGAGACATCAGCGAGCTTATCGAGATGAGAAAATCAAGCTCTGGAATGTATTCGAGTATACTGCGGTCAAGCTCCGCCCTGTGCCGTTCCGCAAAGCGCTCAAATCCCGCGTAGCGCTCACGGTCGAGCAGGGCAAAGGTCGAGATGAAGCCCTCGCCGAGCGGCGGATAGCTCCTCTCGCCCACAGAGTCGACCTCTATGCCGAGCCCCGACGCAAGAGTGCGAAGTCTCGAGAATATATCCGTCTGCTCTCCGCTCGAGTGGGAGATGTATGCAGTGTTCGCGGTCACGTCGCAGCGGTAAACCGCGTCCGCACCATGATCGAGTTTCTTAAGCTCGTTTGCAATGTAGGTATATTCCGAAAAGCCGAGCAGCTCTGCGCAGTGCGCGGAAAAGCGGTCGAGCAGAACCGAACCGGTGTGCCCGGTTTGACCGACGGTACCGTTATATGCCTCATCCGCAGCGTTGTTTGCCGCGCTCGCTCTATTCAGCTCGGCTCCGAGTCGGAGAAACTCAAGCTCCGCCTTGAATATGCAGACGCTGAGAGCATTCAGCTCATCCTCGCACTCTGTCGTGTCGAGGCGCTGATACAGTCGTTCTATTCGACCGAGCAGCGCTTGCGCAGCGAGCAGCTCGGACAGATAGCCATCCGAGCAGTGTCCGATAAGCTCCTGCCTAAGCGGCAGATCCTGCGGCGATGCGGGGCGGCGAACCACCTCGGATGCTCTGCCGGACAGCATTGTATCGAGGCGTAGATCAAGCGTTACTTCCGCCGGAAGGAGACGGCGAGGCTCGGTCGTATTGAGAATGCTTTGATATATTAGCTTTCTGTGCATAACGGTATTCCTATACTTGGATGACTTTTACTTTTGTGCGATGAGATATCGGCGAGAACGGCTTTGAATTAACGCATCATTTCCGTATCAGTTGAAATATTCGCTTTTCTCCGCTTTTTTCAGCTTTGCGCGTATCGCATCGGGGAGTCGATCAAAAGCGAGCGAAATAAAGTAGAAAACGGGGAATGCTATGAGCGTAAGAACGACGAGTACGAGCAGGCTTTCGCTGCTGAGCGGCGACATTGAGAACAGAGCAGAGAAGAAGAAAATACCTACCGCAAAGAGCAGCAGCATTCCGATAAATAACACCCGCCTTATCGCGTCGAACGGGCGGCAGACGCGGAACAGCATCATAAAGCCGACGAGCGCTACGAGTGTCGCGGCGACGGTCGAGGTTTCGGCTGCGGGTATCTTGAATATGTGCGTAAACAGCATGGTAAGGAACAGTACCACTATATCTGTAATGGCTGCCGGCGCAGCGCTTGAGAGAACATTACGCAGGAATTTGCCCTTGACAAGGCTTGTGTTCGGCTCGAGCGCGAGCACAAATGACGGTATTCCGATGGTCAACATATTTACGAGCGTCAGCTGTGCCGGCGTGACCGGGTAACGCAGAGAAAAGATTATGGTTATCCATGCGATAAAGAAAGAGAATATGTTCTTGACGAGGAAGAGCGAGGCGCTGCGCTCAATGTTATTGATAACGCGTCTGCCTTCAGCCACGACCGCAGGCATAGCGGCAAAATCGGAGTCGAGCAGCACAAGCTCGGAGACCTGACGAGTGACCTCGCTGCCTGAAGCCATTGCAATGCTGCAATTGGCTTCCTTGAGCGCGAGAACGTCGTTTACGCCGTCCCCGGTCATAGCTACGGTATGCCCCGCCTTTTTAAGCGCCTTGATTATTACGCGCTTGCGCTCCGGCGTAACTCTGCCGAAAACGGTGTAATCCTCACACATGCCGGCGAGCTGCTCATCCGTTGCGATCGAGCTGACATCGAGATATTTCTCGCTACCCTCAATGCCTGCCTCTCTTGCGGCAGCCGAGGCTGTCACCGGGCTGTCGCCGGATATAACCTTTATCGCGACTCCCTGCTCGGCAAAGTAGCGGAAGGTCGCGGGAGCATTCTCACGTATGCGATTGAGCAGCATTAGTGCGAGCAGCGGCTCTGCGCCTGATGTATCAAAGCCGTTTCCTGCAGCGCGGGCGAGCAGAAGCACACGGCTGCCCGTCTCTGCGAGCGAGCGGAAAAATGTTTCGTACTGCGCCATGCGCTCGCCGAGGATGAATTCGGGCGCGCCGAGCAGATAGGTCTGTCCGTCGTCGAATGCTGCGCCGCCGTATTTATTCTTGGATGAAAAGGGGAGTGTCGCCACGGCGGTACGATTTGTCGGGGTCTTAAAGCATTCGGCTATCGCGCGCATTGTCGCGTTTTCACCGCCGAGAGCGGCAGCGTAATCGGAGAGCAGAGAGCAGGTGAATTCCTCGCTCATCTGCGGTGCGCCGGGTACGGGCTTCATTCCCGTAACGGTCATTGCGTCGTCGGTTATCGTTCCGGTCTTGTCGACGCAGATAACGTCGGTGCGCGCGAGCGTCTCTATCGACTTCAGCTCATGCACGAGCGTTCTCTTCTTCGACAGACGAACAACGCTGACGGCGAGTGCTATCGAAACGAGCAGATACAACCCGTCGGGTATCATTCCGAGTATAGCTGCCGCAGTGCTGACGATGGAGTCTGTCCAGCTCATTCCGAGGGCATTGTGCTGCCGCGCAATGAGAAGTGCAGCCATCGGGATTATAGCCGCTCCTATGACATAGAGCAGCAATGTGAGTGAACGCATCATGCCGCTTGATCTTCCGCTGCGCTTTGATTTTTTTGCGGCAAGTGTGATGCCGGAGGCAAACGATTCACGCCCTACGCGTGTCAGCTGACATAGACAGCTGCCGCTGACGACAAAGCTGCCTGAGAGCAGCTCATCGCCCGGCTTTTTCAGTATCTCGTCCGACTCTCCGGTAACGAGCGATTCGTTTACCGATATACCGCCGTCGCGCACTACCGCATCTGCGGGTATCTGATCTCCCGCTCCGAGGGTTATCAGATCGTCGCGGACGAGCTCGACCGTATCTATCTTCATATCCCTGCCGGAGCGGCGAACGGTCGCGGTCGGCGAGGTCAGAAGCGTCAGCTTTTCGAGTGTCTTTTTGCTGCGTATTTCCTGAATTATACCGATGGCGGTATTGCTGGCTATAACGCAAAGAAACATAAGATCGTTAAAGGATCGGCAGGCTATCAGCGCTATGCCGATGATGATAAATATCATATTAAAATAGGTAAAGATATTCGACAGAATTATCTGCTTTACCGACTTTACCGGAGATTTTACCGGCGTATTAATATCTCCCGCAGCAGCTCTCTGCGCCGCCTCATCCTCTCCGAGACCGAGTGCGATATCGGTAGGGACAAAGGGGCGCTGAGTCGGTGCGGTCTCTTTTGCTTTCTTTTTAAATGGCTTCATCGGTTATCAGCGCTCGGCTGCTTCTCCTTTAGTATTCTTGTTTTCGGTGCGGATACTATTCATATATACGTGGCTGACATTTACTCGGGACGTAATATATACATTGCTCCGTATGCTTCATGTGTGTGCTTTAAATATAAGCGGATGATATATCGGACGCTCGGCATAAACAATAGTAATACCCGATGCGTTAAAGCATTGCCGCACTGTAACCGCAGCCGAGCTTTCCGAGCGCCTTGGTCTCTCGGTCGTTGCTCGAGAGTATCAGTGTCTGATCTCCGCAGGAGCGCTCAAGCTCCCCGAGCAGCGAAACGAGACGATCGTCGTCTATGCGGCAGAAGCTCTCGTCGAATATCATAACAGGGCTTGCACAGCGGCAGAGCTGCTCCGTTAGCGCCAGGCGCAGTGCGATGTATGCCGCGTCCTTTGTTCCGCCGCTGAGATAGCCGTCGTCAACCGTCCTTGAGCCGGAGGCGAGTGAAAAATGCATTGTAAAGTCGCTGTCGATGCCTACACGGTCATATCTGCCGTCGGTCAGTGCATGTGTTATCGAGCTGACGCGTTCGGTAAGCTCGGGCGCGAGCATGCCGTGAATAGCGTTTCCGGCACCTCCGAGACGTTCAAGCGCAAGCATGATACCGTTATAGCGGCGCTCGGCCTCGGCAAGCCGCGCATCGTTCTCGCACAGCCGCTCCGCTATCTCCGCGAGCGGGAGCGAGGCGGCGCGAAGCTCAGCAAGGCTGAGGCGCAGCATATGGCGGCGCTCATCGAGTGATGCGCGTGCGGACAGCTCGAATTCAAGCTCCTTCTTTGCATCTCTGCCGTAGCGTTCCGCTGCGCGTCTGCGCTCTGAAGGAGGAAGCTCGTTGTCACAGATACCAGCCGCGATATCCGGACGGATAAACGGCGCGAGCTGATCTATACGCTGCAGCTGCCGCGCGCGAAGCTCTCCGTCTCCGTCGTCTCCGCTTGCATCAAGCAGCTCTGCGCAATGCCTGCGCTCGGATTCAATCTCACCCAGGCGGATATTCAGTTTTGAATATGCGCTCATGGCATCGGAGAGGCTGCTCTTGCCCCATTCGGCAAGCCGTGCGTTCAGCTGCTCCTCAAGTTTATACAGCTCGGTCTCGGTATCGGTGTTGGAGGCGATAAATTGTCCACGACTGTCAAAGCTGCCGGAGCCGTACCCGCTGTCCGCATCCGTACCGTCATTCGCGTCATAGTCTCCGCCTGGCACGTATCCGTCCTCCGAATCATAGCCGCCGTATGCGCCGTCTGCATTATCCTCGTCGTCCTCTATACCGTCGTCATCCGCATATCCGTTGCTGCGGTCAAGCTCATCGAGCATACGGTACAGGTCGAGCATATCGACCGCACCGGTAGACATAAGCAGGGAATAATATTCGGATATTGCCCTTCTTCGCGCGCCAATCGTGACCGCCGCGACTATCATCGCGCATAGCGATACTCCGGCTGCGGCGAGCGTCAGCTTTGAAAGCCCGGACTGCGAGGCAAGATATGCCGTGCAGAAAACACCGAAAGCAAATACGGCAAGCAGTATCAGCGAGGTGATGAAATATATTCTTTTTCTTGTAAAGCTGCTCTCAATGCGGTGCTCGAGCTGCTCGGCGCCTCCGGCATTGCGTACGGCTTCACGCAGCTGTCTCAGCTCCGAAGTCTCGGTGCTTGTGCGCCTGCCGCCCGCCGACGCACACGCGTGGGCGCGCGGAATAGCCGACGAACCCGCGTGGGCGCGCGGAATAGCCGACGAACCCGCGTGGGCGCGCGGAATATCGGTGCGTGTTTCGGTGCCGTCATGTCGGAGTGCCGATGCGCTCATGCTGCGACGAAGCTCGCTTACTCTGTCGTCGAGGCCGCGCAGACTGCGGATATATTCCTCATCGGGGTAGAAACCGTTGACGGTTGCATCGTCCCTTGTGTGTTCTGCCTCCTCCTCAAGAGCAGCGATGCGCTCGCGCAGACTGTCGGCGCTCGAGGCGCCGAGCAGAGAAGCCTGAAGCTCACAGTATTCGACGCGTCCCCGAGCGCGCTCTACGCGCTCGTCCGAGGCATGGCATTTTTCTTCACATACGCCGAGCTCGTTCTCAAGCTTTGCTATCTGATCCGCGCTTTCCTCGGCGCGGCTTCGCTCAAGCATCAGCTTGTCGTGCTCGCTCTGCAGCGTCGGGATAAGACCGCCTCCGCCGTTCTTGTGGCGCAGTACCGCTCGTGCGGCATCAAGACGCGAAAGCGCCTTGGATATGTCAATGCTCTCGTCGGCAGAGAACATTATATTTTCAACCGCGCTGCCGAGATCCTTGCCGTCTACGCAGTGTCCGCCTATCTGACTGACATACGAGGTGGAGCGCATGACGGTGGCGCTGATACCGAATACAGTCTCTCCCGGGCTGCGCGGCAGACTCAGCTCGGCATAGGTCTCGCCGTCGAAAACTCGTACGCTGTCGCGGCGGCGATGGATGTATTCGCGTTCGATGCGTATCAGATGCGGCAGCGGAGTGGCGATTCTTGCTCTCTCGTTGTCGCTCAGCTCCGCAAGCAGCGAGCCTGCGGCTCTTCCTGTCTCGAGCGACGGAAAATGCTGTGCATCCGTGCGGGAGACAACGCCGTAGAACATAAAAAATATAAAGTCGGCAAGCGACGATTTTCCGGATTCGTTCGGACCGCAGATTACGTTTATACCGTCCGCGAGCGGAAAGGTGCGGCTGCTCAGCCCCTCAAAGGAATCTATGTGCAGTTCTCTGATGATCATAGTCAGGTGATACTCCTTTAGTCTCAGCCCGGTTTATTGGCGTTATGCTTTGCTTATACCGATACATGCGGCGGTACTCTGCCCGTTTCACTGTGCAGGATGCGCAGTACCTGTTCATAGCTCGTCGCGGTGTAGTCGGGACAAACGCCGAGATCGTTACGCTTCAGGTGCGGATTGTACCATATGGTGGTTATTCCGGCGTTTATTCCGCCGCGAATGTCGCTTGAGAGCGAGTCGCCTATCATTACCGCCTTGCTCTTGTCAAAGTCTGGTACGGATGCAAAAACAGCATCGAAAAATTCCTTGTTCGGCTTCGGCGTTCCTACCTGCTCCGATATGAACAGCCCTTTGATGAGCTCACGGATGGAGGAGCGCTCGAACCGCCTTGTCTGTATCATTGTAATACCGTTCGTCAGGATATAAAGCTCTGCCTCAGGGGCAAGCGTGCGGCAAAATTCTTCTGCGCCCGGCAGAAGGATGCACTGGTTCGCGAGCGCCTCCTTGTAGCACCTTGAAAACTCCTCCGGGTCGGCGGCTATTCCGTGCGCATCTATTACGCGGCGGAAACGCTCGACGGTGAGAAATGCCTTTGTGACCTTGCCGAGCTCAAACTCCTCCCATAGGCTTTTGTTGACAAGATGGTATTCGTCGTACAGCTCATCCGTAAACGGATAACCGTAGCTGAGCGTTGTTTCGCGGAATGCGTTGTACTCGCTGGTGTCGAAATCAAAGAGCGTTTCGTCAGCGTCAAGAAAAATGTATTTGTATTTCAGCGGCATTATATTACCTTTCTTCGGCGTTCATATTAATCGGAAAATACGGAGGTCTGCTTTGCACTGCCTCGAGGCACGCCCCGAAATCTATGTTTGAAATCTATGTGTCGATTCCTGCTTGTGCCGGATGCGATCAATGCTTAGAGACGGTATGCGCTTTTTCATTCAGGGGCTTGGCTGTGCTTTTGAATGAAATTCTTTAAAAAGGATTGTTCCGTCAAAATCACGGCGTACTGTATTTATAGAATGCTATCGCCGCGCAGCGCCGACAGACCGTAGCGCAATGCATCGGAGGCTGTTCTGCGCAGCTCCGGATCGTCCGACTCGAGCTCGGGGCGCAGCGAGTTGTAGAAAGCACCGCGAACGGTCGGGTCGAGATCGAGACCGTCACCCTCGGGCAGCGGCTCTGTATTCATGACAAGCTCTGCATAGAACAGAGACGGAGATATGTGATCGAGTATCGCACTCTCGCTCAGCGCTACTGCGCTCGATAGAAATCCGGTCAGTACGAGTCTCAGCTGTGTTTCCTCACCGTAGCCGTGTGCGGCTATCTCGCCGTCTATCAGCGCGAGCAGGTCGGTATCCGAGCGTACGGTGCTTGTATCTACCGTCAGCGTCTCAAAGCGGCGGCGGGAGAAGCGCCTGCCTCTCGCGTCGCAGTCGAACACACCGCCGACTTTTTGCATAGTCGCGACTATCGCACCGCCGAAGCCCGGCTCGCCGAAATCATGTCCCTCGAGCGCCCCGGGATAGCCGTACCATGTTCTGCCGGTGCGTTTTATCCCGTCGCTGTTGTGGATATGTCCGAGCGCTATATAGTCAAAGCCGCTGCCGGATATATCCTCGGCAGTTATGGGACAATGGCGCGAGCTGCCGCCCAGGCAGCCGTGACCGCAGAGGATGTTTATGCGCGACGGATCAAGCGACGGAGGTTCGGAAAAAGGGCAGGAATCCATGTACGGCGCCGTAAAGGCGTATCCGTACACATCAACTCCGATATCGTCAAGCGACAGCTTTTCAAGCTCCGAGGAACAGAAGATATAGACGTTGCTCGGAAATTCCGTCTTTGCCCAAACGCTGCCGAGGGTGTACGGGTCGTGATTTCCGGGAGCGATAATTATCCTGCAATCCGAGCATGCCGCCATTTCGCGCAGCACGAGCGCTACTGTGTCCGGCGTTACAAATTCGCGGTCGAACATATCCCCTGCTATGAGCATTAGATCAAAGTGCTCGAGCCGCGCGTAGGTAAAGAGCGAGGACAGCGCGCCGCGCAGCTCGCTTCTGCGTGTCTGAGCTTTTGCAACATTTGCTATTTTAAAGGGTACATCGAGATGTATATCGGCTGTATGCAGTACCTTTATCATTTTCAGTGCCTCTCATTGTTTGACGGATGATTTATTGTCGAAGCCGTATCAAAGCTTCATCGATATTTGCGATATTTGCGCTGCGATATTACCAACATGAGCGATGCAGCTTCGATGTGTCGGTTCTGAGCGCAGTTCGCGTAAGCGGTGCAGCGCTCGGCGCGGGACAGGGATTATGCTGAAATCAGATTACCTTGAGATATGTGAGCCTGCGGCGGACGTACGGCGCCCAGTCGAGGCTGCGTTGTATAAATTCGGTGCTGTCCGGCAGTCCGAGCTCGGTGAGCGTGGTTTTTGCGCCTACCGAGAGCAGATATTCGCGTATCTCCTCCGGGTCGGGAAGTGCCTTTATCAGCTCTGCGATGCGGTCTGCATTTGCATCAAGTGCCGACTGCGTTATCTCGGCAAGGCTGTCGGGAGTATTCTCCTCGATAATGCCGTCGGTGAGAGTGCCGAATATCGGGCGAAGCAGCTCGCGGTCGAGCGGCTTAGGGCGCAGCTGCGGGCGGGGATTTCTCTTGTAGCGGTCGAGCACGAATAGGGTAGAGACTCCGACCTGCTCGCCGTGGTAGGCGTGCCTCGGTGTTCCTATGCAGCCCATCTCCCACAGGTGGGACAGATGATGCTCCGCACCTGAGGCTGGGCGGCTGCTGCCCTTGAGCTGTATGGCTATTCCGGATTTTACGAGACAGTCCATGACACCGTGCGGATAATCGGGAGATGAGATATCGCAGTGCATCACCGTTTCGAGTGACTCATTTTCCAACTTGTATATATCGTCCTCTACCGTCTCGTCGGTGAGCAGCGATGTAAATATCCAGTCGAAGATGGAGACATATTTTCCTACGATATCGCCCACGCCGGAGGCGAGCAGCTCGCGCGGCGCGGAAGAATATACATCGTCGTCGGCAAACAGCGCGATCGGCGGCGCGGACGGAAATGTTACCTTTCTGCCGTGCCATGTCATTGCAGCGACACCGGAAGCAAAGCCGTCTACGCTCGCCGCGGTCGGAAAGGATACGAACGGTATCTTTCTGTCGTGTGCGGAGTAGCGCGCGATGTCGTGCACTGAGCCGGAGCCGCAGGCTATCAGTCCACACAGCTCGTCGCTCTTTATGCGCGATATGCAGTCGTCTGCCGCCTGCTCGGTAGCATGGCTTCCCGCCGGAAATACTATCAGCTCGTCGCCCGGGAAGGCTCTGCGTGCGATAGGCTCGGTGTTTCCGTCGCATACGACGGCATATGCGTTGCCGAAGTGCTCGCGAGCGTAGCTGCGGCATTCTGCGGCGCAGCCGCCGTTTATTACTATTTTCTCTGTTGAAGGCTTGTTCATTTATCCTATACTTTCTCGCATCGGTGCGCATTTTCGAGATATCGGCTTTTCGTGACGGCGTGTGTTATGTTCTTTCTTGTATACTTGTGTAGATATGAGCTTGTCTTTTCTTTGCGGGCTTGCCGCTTTAAGCTATGCATTCATCATAATAGCCGCGGCGCAGCGCTGTAATATTTTGCAGCCGCACCGCATAGGATGCTATGGCAGAGTGAATCGGGTGTTGCCCGCTGCCAGTCAAAATGTTGCAGGTGCCGCTCTTCCGGGACTCAGAGGGGCGGTCACGGCATACGATATGCGAAAGGTTCGGTGACTCGTAATGTTTATCTACTCTATCAGGGCATCAAGCGTTAAGTTTTTCGGTGCGCTTGCGCTCTCGCTCATCACATTGTTAGTACTAATCGCCGTGATACCGGGCGGTGGGGACGTTACTGCCGATGCCGACGCTTCCGGCAAGACGATAGTGTACACCGGCGTTAAAAACAGCGGCGACGGAGCGGAATTCCTCGCTCAGTTCGGATGGGTCGTATCCGACTGTACCGAGAGTGAGCAGATAACCGTGCCCGCCGAGTTTGACGATGCGCTTGAGGAATATAATGCACTTCAGATAGAGCAGGGGCTTGACCTGAAGAAATACCGCCGAAAAAAGGTTGACAGGTATACCTATGAAATAACCAATTATCCCGACTATTCGGGCAAGGTCCGCGCGAGTATTCTCGTATATCGCGGCAGGGTCATCGGCGGCGATGTAAGCACGGCGGATGCCGCGGGCTTTACAGTTCCGCTCGCGGGCGGCGGAGCAAAGGGAGCGGATAAGCTCGGCTGACCGCTATTACAAGGATGTCGGCTATGTCGGGCTTTGCAGAGCATTGACACATCCGTATGCAATACCGCGCAATCCGCTGCTTGCGGCTATCGCTTTCCGGTGCGGCAGCATTATACTGCGACGCTCCGCCGTTTTTTGGCCTTATCGCTTCGGTGATGTACTCGAAATACTTTTACCGTCTCGACGATGCGCTTAGATAATGCTTGCGCGGCGGATGAGTATCTCGTCGGTTACCATGCGCGGGTAGTCGCCGCTGTCGGTGGGCACGGATGCGATGCGGTCGACGACGTCCATTCCGTCAACGACCTTTCCGAATGCGGCATAGTAGCCGTCAAGCGCCTTGCAGCTGTCGTCGAGACAGATAAAGAACTGCGAGGAAGCGGTGTCGAAGCCGTAGGTGTAGCTGCCGCTGCGCGCCATCGAGAGAACGCCCTTTTCGTGCGATATCTTGTTGTCAACGCCTGCCGCGCGGAATTCGCCGGGTATGTTCTGCTTTGAGCCACCGGTTCCGGTGCCTGTCGGATCGCCGCCCTGAATCACAAAGCCGGGAACTATACGGTGAAAATGTATGCCGTCGAAGAAGCCCTCGCGAACGAGCTTCTCAAAATTCTCGCAGGTTTTCGGAGCCTCCTCGGGGTAGAGCTCGATGTCTATTGTATCGCCTGACTGCATTTCAAATCTTATCATTCCTGTTGTCCTTTCATTTCGGATAATTGCAAAAATATATCATCTTACATTATAACACGTATGTGTGTATTTTTCAAGCATTTTCGGTAACTTGCTTGCCCCGTCTTGCGGCAAAATCTTTTTTGCTTACGGCGCAGAGTCGACGAGGAGATTTCGGCATAGGCGGTTCTGCGGCGCATCGGGAAAAATTAATTAGTAATACACCAAAAAAAGCGCTCCCGTATTTCGCACGAGAGCGCTCTTTATGCGTGGATCATTTTATTTCGAACGGATCTGTGCTGCCGAGCGGAGCAATTCTTTCCTTATATGATCTTTTCAGAATGAACGCCGATATTGCGCAGGTGAGTACCTCGGCAATAGGAAATGTCCACCACACAGTGCCTGTCACATTATCAAGGCAGGTAAACAGATATGCAGTCGGAAAGACGAAAATTACAAGCCTGAACAGCGATATAACAAGCGGTCTTATCGCATACCCTATCGACTGAAGCACGCCCTGCACGGCTACGGAAAAGCCCATAAAGACATACCCTATGCTCGCTATCCGCAGCGAGGTCGTGCATACCTCGACGATCGCATGAGTCGTTCCTCCCGTCAGCGCGAATAGGCTTGAAAGCGGCTCCGCGAAAAGCTCGAAAACAGCCGTCAGCAGGAGAGAAACGAGGACGGTGTAAATTATGCCGTACCGGATGCATTCATCAATTCGTTTTTTGTCCCGCATACCGTAGTTGAAAGATAGCAGAGATATTATCGTATTTGAGAGTCCGAAAGCGGAGAAAAGCGCGATTTGCTGTATTTTATAGTAGATTCCGAAGGAGCCTACGAGTATTGCCGCGTCGGCATCCGCGCGCCCGAGGATGGCGTTCATTCCCGCCATCATAACAGAGAGCAGCGCCTGCATTATCGCAGCGGAGATTCCAATTTTATATATGGCGCCGATGATGCCGAGCCCGGGTCTAATATGCTTCGGGCTGCCGTCGATCTCTTTGTTTTTTGTATAATGGAACAGCATTGCCGTGAACAGCGAGACGAACTGACCGATAACGGTCGCCCACGCCGCGCCCGCCACGCCCATGCCGAGAGGAAAAATAAATATGTAGTCAAGGACGATGTTCGTCAGCGCGCCGGATATCTGAGCTATCGTTGAAAGCATGGTCTTACCGGTCGCCTGCAGGAATCTTTCGTATGCCGTGAAGCCGATCGAACCGAGCGAGAAGCCGGTACATATCCTCAGATATTCGGTACCCATCGATCGCACCTCGGAATTTCCTCCGGTAAACAGAGATATGAATCGCTCCGCTCCGAAAAGTCCGAAGAGCAGAAATACGGTGTATATGCATAGGCTTAAGAATATTCCGTTTCCGGCGACCGCGCTCGCCTTTTCGCGATTCTTCTCTCCGAGACTTTTTGAGAGCAGGGCATTGATACCGATACCGGTCCCTACTCCAATCGCTATGATAAGTATCTGGATCGGAAAGGCGACTGTCAGTGCTTGATTCGCTGTTGCCCCGAGTTCACCCATGTTGGCTACGAAAACGCTGTCAACTACGTTGTACAGCGCCTGCAGCACCATTGATACTATCATAGGCAGTCCCATTCTCAGCAGCAGGTGCTTTATCTGAGCCTTTGCCATCTTGTTTTCGGCGATGTTTTCTTTTTTCATTTTTACACTCCGTTTTGAAAAATAATAAAAAAAGCGTAAGACCGTGTCTCCGGACTTACGCTTTCGCTACTCGATACGATGGTATTATATCATTTTTTAACAAGTAAATCAATGCCCGAACCGCCGAATTTTTTGCGGAAAGACAGCTGCTTATGTAAGAAAAAGAAACAAAAAAGGTAGCGCGGCGGATTTATGATGCGTTCATAATTTATTTCTATCACCGCAAAAGGTTGATGTTGCTTTTTGTGGAAAAATCTGATATTATAACCGTCCGAAAAGGCGTTTTTTAATCTAAAAACCGAAAAATCAGCCTCGACGTATCTTGACATTTTAACTACCTTGTGATAAAATGTAATGCAAAGTACATAATTTGTTTCCATATTTTTTTATAACAACAGCAGGTGCATAATGATTTCGATTATACGGCAAACGTATTTATATTGTTGAAATTGCTCATTTGCTGTTGCTGTATACCTGCACTTTCTACCCATCTGCCGTCGGCAGTATCATTTTATCAAACCGAGGATATGAAAATGGCTTTTTATTCGGATGAATCTCTTAAAAAATTTGATTCTAAGTTATACCTTTCATCCCCGACCATGCACGGTGATGAGCTGAAATATATGACAAGAGCATTCGAGACCAACTGGATGTCGACCGTGGGGGAGAATATCAACGAGGTCGAGCGCATTGCCGCAGCGTATGCGGGCGTTAAGTATGCGGTCGGACTCGCAACATGCACGGCGGCGCTGCATCTGTGCGTTAAATCCGCAGGTGAGGAGCTTTACGGAAAGCCGCTTCTGGGACACGGTACGCTCGAGGGCAGAACTGTGTTCTGCACGGATATGACATTTGCCGCTGCGGCAAATCCCGTAGTTTATGAGGGTGGCAGTCCGATATTTATCGACACTGACGAAGCTTCGTGGAATATGGATCCGCGTGCTCTCGAGCGAGCGTTTGAGCTTTATCCCGATACAAGACTTGTCATTATGGCACACCTGTACGGCTTTCCGGGAAAAATTGATTTTATCAGAGATATATGCCATAAGCACGGCGCTATCCTTATAGAGGATGCTGCGGAGGCTATGGGAGCTACGCTCGGAGGAAAGCAGTGCGGCTCATTCGGTGACTATGCTGCCGTGAGCTATAACGGCAACAAGATAATCACAGGATCGTCCGGAGGATGCCTGCTTACCTGCAGCGAGGCGGTCGCTAATAAGGTGCGCAAATGGTCTACTCAGGCTCGTGAGGCGGCTGCATGGTACCAGCATGAGGAGGTTGGCTATAACTATCGCATGAGCAATGTTGTGGCGGGTGTTATTCGCGGTCAGTATGAGTATCTTAATGAGCATATAGCTCAGAAAAAGGCTATTTATAATAGATATAAGAAGGGACTGAGCGATCTTCCGGTCTCGATGAATCCGATACTTCCGGACTCGGAGCCTAACTATTGGCTCTCGGCGATGATAATAGATCCCGAGTATATGTGCCGTCAGGTCAGAGATGACGAAAACGCCATGTACATACCCGAGACGGGAAAATCCTGCCCGACGGAGATACTTCAGGCTATCCGCTCGGTCAATGCGGAGGGCAGACCGATATGGAAGCCCATGCATATGCAGCCTATCTACCGTATGAGTGAATTTGTGACGGTCAGTGACTCTGCCCGCGCGACGACAGATGCATATATATCAGGCGGTGTAACGGATGTCGGCTCGGATATTTTCGATCGCGGGCTCTGCCTGCCGAGCGATAATAAAATGACCGAGGAGCAGCAGGCTGTTATAATCGACATAATCCACAGATGCTTCGGCTGATGCAGCAGAATTCGGGAGGATCGGATGTACGCAGATGTTTTTAAAAGGGTGATAGACTTCTGTCTGTCATTGCTCGCGCTTATAGTGCTTTCACCGTTCTTTCTGATCCTTGTACTTGCGGGCACGATAGCGATGCGAGGAAACCCGTTCTTTGTTCAGCCGCGACCGGGTCGAAAGGGTACGGATGGCAAGGAGATAATATTTTATCTTATTAAGTTCAGAACAATGGATAACAAAACGGACGCGCAGGGAAGAATGCTGCCCGACGAAAAGCGGCTCAATGCTTACGGGCGATTTCTCAGAACGACCTCGGCAGACGAGCTGCCGTCGCTTGTGAATATACTTATCGGCGATATGGCTATAGTCGGTCCGCGTCCGCAGCTCGTGCGCGATATGGTCTTTATGACCGAGGAACAGCGCCGCCGCCATACCGTTCGTCCGGGACTTACCGGTCTTGCTCAGGTCAACGGCAGAAACAACATCAGCTGGGAAGAGAAGTTCGAGTACGACCTTATGTACATAGACCGAGGGATCACCCTTCGGGGAGACGCATGCATAATTCTTAAGACGGTCGGAAAGGTTCTCAGCCGTAGGGATATCGTTCGAGACGGCACTGCCTCGGATATGGATTACGGCGACTGGCTCGTCAGCGAGGGCAAGCTTGATCGCACGGAATATGCAGAGGGACAGAAAAAGGCAAAGGACCTGCTCGGTATAAGGTGAGCGTTGTGTCCTCTGAGAACTCGTTGCCGTGAATTGTTTTTCGCGTGGCAATAGCATTATCAATATCTTTATCTCATCATCTAAGGAGGCGGATATATGCAGGACGGACTTGTCTCGGTAATTATGCCGTCTTATAATACCGGAAAATATATAGCCGCTTCTATACACTCGGTCATTGCTCAGACCTACGATCGGTGGGAGCTGATAATCGTCGACGATGCATCTACCGACGACACCGATTCAGTTGTTGCACCGTTTCTTACCGATGAGAGAATCAGATATATCAAGAATCCCGTTAATATGGGCGCGGCGCTGTCGCGAAATACGGCTCTGAGAGCGGCAACGGGAAAATGGATAGCTTTTCTTGACAGCGACGATATCTGGGCGCCGGAAAAGCTGAGCCGACAGACGGCGTTTATGCTCGAAAACGATTATTTCTTTACATACACAGACTATATGATCTGCATGAACGGTGAGTGGATCCCGTATGTTTATGTCGGACCCGATGTCGTTGACCGCAGGAAAATGTATGATTATTGCTATTTTTCGACCATAACCGTTATGTATGACCGAGAAAGGATCGGACTTGTTCAGATAAGCGATCTACGGAAAAATAACGACTATGCAATGTGGCTGCATATTATAGAAAAGAGCAGCTGCCATCGGCTTCCCGAGTGTCTTTCTTATTATATCAAGCATGACGGCTCGGTCTCGAGCGGAAGTAAGCTCAAGCTGATAAAATGGCATTATCTGCTGTTTCGTATCGAACTGAAAAAGAATCCGTTCATCGCAGCCTGCCTTACTGTGAGAAATCTGTTTTTCGGTTTTTTAAAGAAGATCAGATACAGAGAAAAGACCTCCGAGCTTCCTGTTATATCCTTGTCTTAGCGCCGATATCGGTGTAATATATTTGTCATTAATAAGGAGTTATATATGTCGCTGTACGATGATATAGTAAACAGAAAAGAAAAGCTCGCGCTTATCGGACTCGGCTATGTCGGAATGCCGATAGCACTTGCGTTTGCAGCCAAAGGTCTTGATGTTATCGGCTTTGACCTCAATGCTGCAAAGATTGAGCTTTACCGTTCGGGCGTCGACCCGACAAAGGAGGTCGGTGACGAGGCTATCGGAAAAACGACCGTCCGATTTACCTCCGACGAGAGCGCACTGAAGGATGCGAAATTTCATATAGTCGCCGTCCCTACGCCGGTCAATTCCGACCATACCCCGGATCTCTCCCCGGTCATCGGCGCAAGCGAGATAGTGGGCAGAAATCTGACAAAGGGCTCTATTGTCGTATATGAATCGACCGTGTATCCCGGCGTTACCGAGGATGTATGCGTTCCGATACTCGAGCGCGAGTCGGGCATGAAGTGCGGCGTTGATTTTAAGGTCGGATATTCACCCGAGCGCATAAATCCCGGCGACAAGGTTCATCGCCTCGAGAATATACGCAAGATCGTTTCGGGTATGGATAAGGAATCGCTCGATATCATCAAAAAGGTATATGATATCGTGATAGAGGTCGGAACATACCCGGTATCGACCATCAAGACCGCCGAGGCGGTCAAGGTCGTTGAGAACAGCCAGAGAGATATAAATATTGCGTTTATGAATGAGCTTGCCATGGTATTCGACCGTATGGGCATCGACACAAACGAGGTCGTTGACGGAATGAATACGAAGTGGAATGCGCTCGGCTTCCGCCCCGGACTTGTCGGCGGTCATTGCATCGGTGTTGATCCTTATTATTTCACATACGAAGCGGAAAAGCTCGGGTATCACAGTCAGATAATACTCAACGGACGTATTGTCAACGACAGCATGGGAGCTTTTGTCGCGGATGCCGCTGTCAAAAAGATGATTGAGGCAGGACAGGCTCCGAAAAAATCGAAGGTAGTCATTCTCGGTCTTACATTTAAGGAGAATTGCCCCGATACCCGAAACAGTAAGGTGAACGATATTATCCGCAGGCTCGGCGAATACGGAATAGAGCCGATAGTCGTTGACCCGTGGGCGAGCGAGCGGGATGCCGTGCGCGAATACGGCGTGCATCTCACGGAGCTTTCTGAGGTCAGCGGTGCAGACTGCGTAATAGTTGCTGTTGCTCATAATGAATTCCGGGCGCTCGGACTTAACGATATCAAGAGGCTGTATGCCGATATTCCCGACGACGAAAAGGTACTGCTCGATGTCAAGGGGCTGTACGGAATGGACGAGCTGAGAAGCTCGGGGCTTAGCTTCTGGCGCCTATAATCAATAAATTCAGACGGTTATTTCGCCGATTCTGCGAGAGTGTCGCATGTAATTTTCTTGCGGCATTTTGCGGATCGGCGGAAAACTGTTATTTAACGTAAGGAGACGGCGATGTCAAGGGTTCAGGTCTTGGTAGCTACAATGCATCAAAAGGATTTTTCAAAGCTGCAGGAGATGAATATTCAGACCGATGCCGTTTTTGCAAATCAATCCGATACCGACCGCACCGATATCCGGAATGACGGCGGGTTTACCGCGCTCATGATAACCACCTCGACACGCGGTGTCGGCATAAACCGCAATATTGCTCTTGAGCATGCGAGCGGTGAGATACTGCTGATAGCGGATGACGATATGAGATACATCGACGGCTATGAAAATGCGGTGATCGATGCTTTTCGGCAGCTGCCGCAGGCGGATGCTCTCATATTCAATATTGATACCGTCGGCGACAGCATGGGCAGAAGAATGAACGGCGATATCCGCCGGCTGCATTTCTTTAATGCTTTCAACTACGGGGCGGCAAGAATAGCGGTTCGCAGAGAGCGCCTTACCGCAGCTCCTATCAGGTTCAGTCTTGATTTCGGCGGCGGAGCAAAGTATTCTGCCGGAGAGGATTCTCTCTTTATACGTGATATGCTCAGATGCGGCATGAAGATATTTACTTTCCCGAAAACCATCGCGACCGTAGATCAGAGCGATTCGTCATGGTTTAAGGGATACAACGAAAAATATTTTTATGATAAGGGCGCTTTCTTCTGTGCGATGAGCCGCAGGCTCGCACAGCCGCTTTGCCTGCAGGATCTGCTGCGTCATCGTAATATGTACGCTTCCTCCGGATTCGGTATAAAGGGGATATACTCTCATATGCGGAACGGAATAAAGGGCTACCGATCCGGGATGTCGTATTCCGACTTTACCGCAGGCAGATAAAGCATTTTTATTAAATACACGGTCTTTCTACCGCATCCGAAAAACGGGAGATGTAAATGCGATACGATATTCTTTTCCTCGGCAGGCTTTTTCCGAGACAGCTCGAATCGGAAATAAAAACCAAGATGAAAACCGGCATGCAGGATGCCGCAAACGCGCTTCAATGGAATATTATAGACGGTCTTGATGCAAACGACCCCGGAACGGTCACTATCCTTGATTATCTTCCTGTCGACAGCTACCCGAGTGGGTATACCGACAGACGAATAGAGGAATATCGTTTTTGCCATACGTCGCAATATGAATCAGATGATAAGGTGGTCGGTTGTACGAATCTGACCGTTGTCAAACAGTTTGCCGATTACCGACCGTTTGCAAGAGAGCTGAAAAACTGGGTAAGAAAAAAAGACGGCAGAAGGAAAATAATCATACTTTATACAGCGCTGCCGATGTTCCTCAGCCTTGCCAAATATGCAAAAAGCCTTGATTGCGATATTCTCACCTGCTGTGTCATTGCCGATCTGCCGGAATTTTCTTCCGCGATCGAGCTTCATGGTATAAGGCGGCTCTATAATATCTATCAGACACGTAAGACCGCAGCCCTTTACGGATATATCGATCGCTTTGTTCTGCTCACCGACAGTATGGCTCAAAGGCTGAATATAAGGGCGCCGTATATGGTAATGGAAGGCATTGCGCCTGATGATAGCGAGCCTGCCGCAAGCGGAATCGCCGAAAAATATTCAGGCGAAAAATATGTCCTATATACCGGAACGCTGAATTATTCCTTCGGCATCGGCACACTTCTTGAGGCGTTTTCTTATATTCCGGATGAAAGCTTAAAGCTGATAATATGCGGGTTCGGCGAAGCGGAGGCTGCAATATCCGAAATGAACGACAGCCGGGTGATCTTCCTCGGGCGTGTCGACCGAAAAGAGGCGCTTGCACTCCAGCGAGGTGCTTCCGTGCTGGTCAATCCGAGACAGAATAACGAGGAGTTTACAAGGTATAGCTTCCCTTCAAAGACAATGGAGTATCTTGCGTCGGGAGTCCCGGTAGTTGCGTACAAGCTGGACGGCATTCCGAGTGAATATGACAGATATATAAATTATGTGCCGGACGATTCTCCACAGGCACTTGCGGGAGTTATCACAGACGTATTAAATAGGTCTGCCGAGGAGCGCAGGCTTGAAGGTGCGTGCGCAAAACGCTTTGTGCTCGGCGAGAAGAATCGGGTCAGGCAGGCAAAGCGCATACTTGATTTTTTGTCCGAATAGGTATTTGGTTTGTAACTTTGGTGGCATAATGATTGTTAGAGACGGGAAAAAAGCGATCAGTGCATTCGCGCTGCTTGTTTTTTGGATATGGTCGCAGGACTTTTTGCTTCAATATTTGCGTGTTGTTTTTTCGAAAATACCGTATATAGGAGTATACAGAGATATAGTTTTTGATGCGCTGTTTAAACTTCTGATAGTGTTGTCTATCCCGAAATTCAAAGTTCGTGCATGGGATATGTTCGTTATTTTGGCAATAGTTGTCGTTTTTATGGCAAACTGGATCTTCTACCGCGATGCTCAATACTATATAAACAGGTATATGGTAGATTTTCTGTTGAAGATTCTGCCGCTTTATATCGTAGGCATCAGTCTGGGTGATTCGCCGGAACGCGACAGAATAATAAAAATAATGGTAGTCTTGTCGCTGCTGACGATAGTGTCGGATATGGCATATAAGCTAATCCTCGGTGCTCCGATGAGTCAGATGGCGTCGCAGTATCAGGGGGACATGGATCGCGCCTACAAGCTGCTCCCTCATTGCTGTTTGGTTGCTTATTCCGCCATAAAGCGTTCACGACCGATGCATGCCGTTGTTGCTGCTGCAGGATGCTTTTATATCCTTATGCTCGGAACGCGCGGTGCCGCTCTGATATGCATCATATTTATTGCGCTTCTCATGGCAGCCGGAAAGACATCTAAGTGGGCGATCACGAGGATCCTGCTTATATTCGGTGGAATAGGCGCATTTATTTCAAGCCCTCTTTATTTAAAGTCGATTACATGGATGTACAACAAGGCGACCAACCTCGGACTCAGCGTTCGTATCTTTGATAAGCTGCTCAGCGGAACCGCCGCAAATATTAACTCAAGGGATGTAATACAAGCAAAACTGCTTGATGCAATTGGCGTGCACCTGTTTGACGGATACGGACTTTGCGGCGACCGCGTTATCGCCGGTTCATATGCTCACAATATTGTTCTTGAGCTTTGGGTAGAATTCGGCTTGCTGATAGGAACGATGATTTTTTTACTTATTGCGATGACCTTGCTGCGAGGATATCTGAGCGCTAAAACGATAGAGTGCAAAGGACTTATTATTTCGCTTATCTTTGCGTGCTTTTTTAAGCTCTTTCTTTCCGGTTCGTATCTTGACGAAAAGTTTCTGTTTTTGCTGCTTGGATTGTGCGTTGCAGAGATACGCCGTGCGCACCCGCCGGGATATTTATATTGGTACAAAATTAATGATTAAATGATCAAAGAGGTGGATTTTCCGTGAAAGTGGCTCAGTTAAATATGTTTCCGTACGGCAGCACCGGAAATATTATGCTGAATATTGCGAGAGCTGCCCGGCAGCACGGTCATACGGCACGCACGTATTCGACGGTACCGTTTGACAGATATGAAAAATCGCCCGAGAAAAAGCTCGAGGATCACTATTGTTGGGGCAGTCCGTTTGAGAATATGGTTCACTATTACCTCGGCAGCACCTTCGGCGGGAACGGACTTCATTCAAAGCACGGAACAAAGAAGCTGCTCGAGGATATCGAGCGCTTTTCTCCCGACATAATACATCTGCATAATCTGCATAAGTTCTGCATCAATCTGCCGATGCTCTTTGATTATCTGAAGCGCAGCGGTGCAGATGTGATATGGACGCTCCATGATTGCTGGGCGTTTACCGGACACTGCCCGTATTTTGAGATGGTCGGCTGCGATAAATGGAAAACCTCATGCCATGACTGCCCGCAGCTCGATGTTTATCCGCGAAGCAGGGTCGATAATTCAGCGCGGATGTTCAAGCTGAAAAAGAAGTGGTTTTCGGATGTCCCGAATATGACGATAGTTACACCGTCCGAGTGGCTCGCGGGGCTTGTAAAGGAGTCGTTTTTGGGTCGGTACCCGATAAGGGTCATAAATAACGGGATCGACCTGTCGGTATTTCGACCTGTCGAGTCCGACTTTCGTCGGCGCTATTCTATCCCGCAGGAAAAAGCAGTACTGCTCGGCGTTGCGTTCGGATGGGGAGACAGAAAGGGACTCGATGTATTTGTTGATCTCGCACACCGACTTGACCGTGATAGGTATCAGCTCGTTTTGGTCGGAACAGACGAATCGGTCGACGCTCTGCTGCCGGTTAATATCATCTCGATTCATAAGACACAGTCGCAGCGCGAGCTTGCGGAGATATATACGGCAGCCGACCTGTTTGTCAATCCGACACGTGAGGACAATTATCCGACGGTCAATATGGAATCCGTCGCTTGCGGAACGCCGGTGCTGACTTTCAGGACCGGAGGCAGTCCGGAGATGGTCGGAGAGGGAGTGGGTGCTGTTGTCCCCTGTAATGATAATGACGCTCTTTACTCCGAGATCATCCGCATCTGCCGTGACAAGCCGTATTCCCGTGAGGCATGTATCGAGTACGCAAAGCGCTTTGATATGAATGAAAAATTTGCGGAGTATGTGAAGCTTTATGAAGATTGTTAAATTGTTCGATTTAAATTTGTAAAGGTGAGTAATTATAATGCCTGACAAGAAGAAAGTGATGATAATACAAGCGACAGTTCCGCATTATCGGATTCCGATATTTAATGAGCTGGCAAAAACGGTAGATTTAACCCTAATATACAACAGAGGAAGCGTCCCTGCCGATGTTAAGTTTGCCTCAAAAAAAATAGATGTCATAAACATCAAAGACAAATTGTGGATACATAAAAAGAATATAATTCGCGAGGCGAGAAAATATGACGTAGTTATTTCTATGCTTGATCTTTCATATTTAACCACTCGCATTCTTTGCAGGTTCAGAGGAAAGGTCAAACTGATACTTTGGGGTATCGGCGTTGCGGCAGGCTACGAAACAAGGTTTGACTCTGTTCCCGAAACCGTTCTTGCATATAAAAAAGCAATTGACCTCGCAGATGCCGCGCTTTTTTATTCGACGTATCCTGTTGACAAATATTTAAAGCTCGGCGTGCCGGGAAATAAACTCTTTGTCGCCAATAATACGGTTGAAGTGCTGCCGACAGAAGAAAAAGAAAGAAACAGTATTCTGTTTGTAGGTTCATTATATAGGGCGAAAAAAATCTTTGAACTGTTAGAGTGTTATAAAAAGGCCGATGCTATGTGCAAAACATTACCGAGGCTTGTTATTGTCGGCGGCGGTGAGGATGCCGAGCCGGTAAAGAACTGGGTAAAAGAGAATAACTATGAACAACAAATATTTTTGCCCGGCGCGATATATGATGAAAAAAAACTCTCGGAATACTTTGCCGATGCAATAATATGTATTTCTCCGGATCAGGCAGGATTATCTGTTCTTAAATCGTTTGGATACGGAGTACCGTTTATAACGCATAGGGACGCAATTACCGGAGGTGAACGACTGAACATTACAAACGGCGTAAACGGTATATTGCTTGAATCTTTTGATGAAATAACCGACATTATTAAAGAGTGCGCAGATCATCCTACTCGCTTTATTAAAATGGGCGAAAATGCGAAAAAATATTATGAGAAAAACAGAACAGTCGGCCAAATGGTTAGCGGTTTTATAGACGCAATAAATTTTGTGACCGAGGAATAAACAGAACAACGGAAGCAGGTAATAAAGATGGCAAAAAATGAGGTCAAGTGGGGCGCGCTGCTGTCCTATGCACTTATAGCGCTAAACTCCATATACGGACTTGTTATAATGCCGTTTATTCTCGGTGCCATCGGAGAAAGCGAGTACGGAGTTTATAAGACGATAGGCTCGATGACTTCGACAATTTCCGTTATGGAACTCGGACTCGGCGGCACAATGCAAAAATATATTGCACAATTCCGCGCTCAGAGGGACGAAAAAAAAGCATATAATTATTCAGCAATGTGTTTGATACAGGCAGCGATCATGGGCATGGCGATGTTGGTTGTCGGCATAGTGCTGTTTTTCACCCTCGATTCCGCATATGGAAACACCTTTACCGTAGCAGAGCTTGCTCGTGCAAAACAACTTTTTGTTATTCTTATCTGCTATGTCGTTCTACATATATTTGAGAATGTTCTGTTCGGTATTATAGCAGGATATAACCGCTTTGTTTTTTCAAACAGTGTTAAACTTATAACCGTTCTGGTGAAAATCGGAATATATCTGATTGTTCTTCCGATAGTTAAGAATTCGCTCGCTATTGTTATTACGACTCTTGCGCTTGAATTAATAATTATTACCATGGAGTATGTCTACATAAAGCGAGTTTTGAAACATAAAATTTTGCTTTATTCATGGGACAGGACCGTTTTCAAAGAGACATTTAAATATACGATTCTCTTATTTGTACAATCGCTGATTATTCAGTTTAACGGGAATGTTGACAGTATCGTAATCGGAGCGGTGATCGGCACCTCCGCTGTTACGGTGTATTCTTTCGCAATACAGATTTTCAATATGTATGAGCAGTGTGCGACGTCGGTTTCGGGAGTTATTTTGCCGAGTGTGACAAATGTTGTATACAGTGGAGCAAGCCCTCGCGATTATGAGGACATGATTGTAAGATACGGCAGGGCTCAATGGGGAGTTCTCGGAGTTGCGCTCGGAGGATTTGTATGCCTCGGACGGGAATTTTTCTTTTTGTGGCTCGGTGACGGATTTTCAGATTGCTATTTTCTGGCGCTCATTTTGATGGTGCCGGTCACCTTTCCTTTGATCGTGAATACATGTCTTGCCATTCTGAAAGCAAAAAATCTTTTGTTCTTCAGAACCGTTGCGCTCGCGTATTCTGTTGTAATAAATATGATTTTAACGGTAATAGGTACAAAATTATGGGGATATTATGCTGCGGCAATCGGAACGGCTTTAAGTACTGTTGTCGGAAGTATTATATCGTTGAATATTTATTATCGGATTAAATTGGGCATCAACATGTTAAGAGTATATCTACGTATATTTCATAGAATCACTTTCTGTATTCTGGTGCCGATGGTTTTATGTTTCTTTGCGAATCCTCACATCGGCGGAACATGGCCTGCGTTATTGATAAAGGCGCTTGTGTTTATTCTTATATATGCTGTGCTTATGATAGCCTTTGGATTAACTCCGAACGAACGTGAAAAACTTTTATCGAGGAATCGTATATGAAGATAGGAATCCTTACATTTCATCAAAGCGTAAACAACGGTGCCGTTATGCAGGCTTATTCTCTTTCAAAACGACTAAAGGAAGAGTATCCTGACGATATAGTTGAAATCATAAATTATCGGAAAAAGAGTGTTGACAGAGTGTATTCATATCCGCTTTCCGATTATTTTAAGGTTTCGTCCCTTAAGGAATTGTTAAAAAGAGCCTTTGATCTTTTTTGCGATCCTAAACTGTTGAAACGATTGAGATATCGTACGAAGATCTTTAATGACTGTCAGTATAAGCTTCCGCTTTCAAAGGATGTTATATTGAGTGATGACACCGAAGATTTAAATAAATATATTGATCAGAATTATGATGTGCTTATTGTCGGCAGCGATGCGGTTTGGAACTATGTTTCAAGAGACTTCCCGAACGCATATTTTCCGAGTAATGAGCTTAGAGTGAAAAAGCTAAGCTATGCGGCAAGCTGCTATGGTATGGATTTTTTGAATGGTCATGTTAAAAACAGGAATAAGATTTGCGATATTCTTTCGGGGTTTGACTTTATAGGCGTGAGAGACGCGGCTACCGAGGATTTTGTCAAATGGAGCGGATGCAAGGTCCCTCCTCGGCATACGTGCGATCCCACTGCTTTTCTTGATGTAAATGATCTTCCTATAGATACCGAGAACCTGAAAAATAAGCTTTTGGAAAAAGGCTTTGATTTTAATAAGCCTACAATTGGTATGATGGGAAGCGATAAGATGCTTTCGATGATCAGAAAGCTCTATTCAAACAAATATCAAATAGTGTCACTTTACAATTATCATAAGGAAGCAGATGTGAATTTATATGACTTACAACCGTATGAATGGGCATATGTCTTCAGATATTTCAAGTTAACATTTACGACTTTTTTTCACGGAACTTTACTTTCTCTTCGAAATGGTGTTCCTGTGATATGTATTGATTTGGACACGGAATTCGGAAAGAGACATACGCCCAAAACCCTTGATGTCCTAACCAGACTGGGGCTTGAGAATTGCTATTACAAGACAGATTATAAAACCTTAAATTTTGAAGCAATTAAGAATAAAGCCGATGAGCTTATAACAGGAGAGTATTACGACTCAATAATCGAGGCAATTAACAAAGAGGCTCAGTCATTTGATGTATTTAATTCGGCATTAAAGTCGATAATCGGAAAGGATAAAGGAATATGTTAAACGTAATCGGATTAGGCTATATAGGACTTCCTACGGCGCTTATGATGTCTTCGCATGGGGTCGAAGTTGTCGGAACAGATTATAACAGTGAGCTTGTAGCGACACTTAACGCAGGAAAAACTACATTTAAGGAGAATGGGCTCGATGAACTGTTTGATGCAGCGATCAAATCCGGGATTAAATTTACAACCGAGTATCAGGTAACGGATACATATATTATCTCCGTACCGACGCCATATGACAAATTCTCAAAGAAGGTGGATGCCTGCTATGTGGTTGCTGCCGTAAAAAAAGTGATGGAGGTCTGTCGAAAAGGTGCAACTGTTGTGATTGAATCAACTGTTTCTCCGGGAACTATCGACAAATATGTTCGTCCCGTTATCGAATCTAGCGACTTGACAATCGCAAAGAATATCAACCTTGTACACGCGCCCGAGCGAATCATTCCCGGAAATATGGTTTATGAACTTCTTCATAATAACCGTACTATCGGTGCGGATTCTGCCGAGATCGGTGAGAAAATCAAGAAGCTGTATTCGTCTTTTTGCCAAGGTGAGATCGTGGTAACGGATATTCGAACAGCCGAAATGACTAAGGTTGTTGAAAATACATTCCGCGCGGTAAATATAGCGTTTGCAAATGAACTTGCGAAAATTTGCCGCCATGATAATATGGATGTCTATGAAATTATTAAGATATGCAATATGCATCCTCGCGTCAATATTCTGCAGCCCGGTCCCGGCGTAGGGGGGCATTGCATTTCTGTTGATCCGTGGTTTCTCGTGGGCGATTATCCGAGCCTTGCCAAGGTTATCGACGAATCCATGAAAACAAACGACGGCATGCCCGATTTTGTGTTGAATCGCATCTATGAGATTATGAAGGAAAATAGTATAACCGACATTAACAGAGTCGGACTATATGGTTTGTCATATAAAGAGAATGTTGACGATTTCCGTGAGTCTCCCACGATTCAGCTGCTCGAAAGCCAAAAAAGGCATTTGGCTGCTCCGATTAAATCCTACGATCCTTTCTTTGAAAAGGATATTGTTCCTAATCAATATCACGATTTTGATAAATTCCTTGAAGATACCGATTTAGTTGTAATTATGGTCAGTCATAATCATATCAAGGAGAATATGAATAGGCTGAGCGGCAAAATTGTATTTGATACAAAAAAGTGCTGTGATTTACCCGGTACATATAGATTATAGGCGTGATAGCATACTTTAAAATAATGCTCATATTTTTTATGAATTAGAAAAACAAGAGATACTGAAAACAGGCTTTTCGCAGCTATTGTTGCAGATGCAAATATATTGATAGTATTCGGAGGTATAAAATGTCACTGTTTAAAGATAAAACACTGCTGATAACCGGAGGAACGGGTTCCTTCGGCAATGTTGTTCTGAATCGCTTTCTCAAAACAGATATCGGAGAGATAAGAATTTTTTCCCGCGACGAGAAAAAGCAGGACGACATGCGTCACGATTTTCAGATGAGAATGCCCGAGGTCGCTGATAAGATAAAGTTTTATATCGGCGATGTGCGCGATATCGGCTCTGTCCGCTCTGTCATGCACGGCGTTGATTACATATTCCATGCCGCAGCTCTGAAGCAGGTACCGTCCTGCGAGTTTTTCCCGATGGAGGCGGTCCGCACGAACGTTATAGGAACCGATAATGTTTTGACGGCAGCTATCGATGAGGGCGTTGAGTGCGTTATATGCCTGTCGACAGATAAGGCGGCTTATCCTATCAACTCTATGGGTATGACAAAGGCTATTGAGGAGAAGGTGGCAATTGCAAAGTCTCGCATGTCCGGCAAGACTAAGATCTGCTGCACGCGCTACGGAAATGTTATGTGCAGCCGCGGCTCCGTAATTCCGCTTTGGATCGACCAGATAAAATCAGGGAATCCCATCACGGTTACAGAGCCGAGCATGACAAGATTCATCATGAGCCTTGAGGAGGCGGTAGATCTCGTTCTTTTCGCATTTGAGCACGGCGAAAACGGCGATCTCCTCATTAAAAAGGCTCCTGCCTGTACCATTCAGACTCAGGCTGAGGCTGTCTGTGAGCTATTCGGCGGCAACAAGGACGATATCAAGGTCATAGGCATTCGACACGGCGAGAAAATGTATGAGACGCTGCTCACGAATGAGGAGTGCGCAAAGGCTGTTGATATGGGTGATTTTTATCGAGTGCCTGCGGATAATCGCGGTCTCAACTATGATAAATACTTCAAGGAGGGTGACGAGGGGCGAAATACCCTTACCGAATTCAACAGTAATAATACCCGTCGTCTCAATCTCCGCGAGACGATAGACACCATTGCTTCGCTCGACTATATCAAGGAGCGGCTTGCCGAGGACTAATGCGTCTCATAATAGCGGCTGCAAATTTTGAATTGGGGCGGCACGCTGTACAGTATCGTGATATATGATAAATCAGGAAGGAAAAATCTAATGATCCTTGATAATCAAGCAAAATGGAAAGATAACGGCAAGCTGAAGCTGCTTATAATAGTAGGAACAAGACCCGAGATAATTCGCCTTGCCGCAGTAATTAAAAAATGCCGTCGGTATTTTGATACCATTCTTGCGCATACCGGACAGAACTACGATTACAATCTTAACGGCGTTTTCTTTCATGACCTCGAGCTCGACGATCCGGAGGTTTATCTGAATGCCGTCGGAGCCGATCTCGGCGAAACAATGGGCAACATCATAGCCAAATCCTATCAGCTCATGGTCGATATCAAGCCGGATGCCGTGCTTGTGCTCGGCGATACCAACTCCTGCCTTTCGGTTATCGGCGCAAAGCGCCTGCATATTCCGATATTTCATATGGAGGCGGGCAACCGCTGCAAGGATGAGTGCCTTCCCGAGGAGACTAACCGACGCATAGTCGATATCATTTCGGATGTTAATATGGCATACTCCGAGCACGCACGCCGCTATCTTGCCGACTGCGGTCTGCCTAAGGAGCGTACGTATGTTACCGGCTCGCCGATGGCTGAGGTGCTGCACGCAAATCTTGAAAAGATCGAAGCATCCGACATTCACAAACATCTCAGACTTGAAAAGGGAAAATATATACTTCTTTCCGCACACAGAGAGGAGAATATCGACACCGACGCGAATTTCAGGTCTTTGTTCGGTGCTGTTAATAAGATGGCTGAAAAGTACGATATGCCGATACTTTATTCCTGTCATCCGCGCAGCAAAAAGCGTCTCGAAGCCTCGGGCTTTAAGCTTGATGAGCGCGTTATCAGACATGAGCCGCTCGGCTTTCATGATTATAACTCCCTGCAGATGAATGCTTTTGCGGTAGTTTCGGATTCCGGAACGCTTCCTGAGGAGAGCAGCTTCTTTACAAGCGTCGGGCATCCCTTCCCGGCAGTCTGCATACGCACATCCACCGAGCGCCCCGAGGCGCTCGATAAAGCCTGCTTTATCCTTTCGGGGATCGACGAGACCGGGCTGCTTCAGGCAGTCGATGTTGCCGTCGAGATGAATAAAAACGGCGACCTCGGAACTCCCGTGCCTGATTATACCGATGAGAATGTAAGCGATAAGGTCGTAAAGATAATTCAGAGCTATACCGGCGTTGTTAATAAGATGGTATGGAGAAAGAACGGCTGATACAGCCACGAACAGATGAAAGGCTTCGGATTATGAATATCTTGGTTACCGGTGCAAAGGGAATGGTCGGAACGGCGCTTTGCAACAATCTCAGAAATATTCGCGACGGAAAAAACAGAACAAGACCCGGCATCTATGTGGAGGAGATATTTGAATATGATCTTGATTCCACCGAGGCGGAGCTTGCTGAATATTGCCGTCGGGCTGATTTTGTATTTAATCTTGCCGGTGTAAACCGTCCCGAGAATCCCGATGAATTTATGCAGGGCAATTTCGGATTTGCCTCCGTGCTGCTCGATGCACTCAAAAAGCATGGAAATACCGCGACCGTAATGCTCTCGTCGTCGATCCAGGCGACGCTTTCGGGACGCTTCGGAGACAGCGAGTACGGCAGGAGCAAAAAGGCGGGGGAGGAGCTGTTTTTTGCTTACGGCGAGGAGACCGGCGCAAAGGTTGCGGTCTATCGTTTCCCTAATCTTATGGGTCACAGCCGACCGAAATATAACAGTGCCGTGTCGACCTTCTGCTGGGCTGTCGCAAACGATCAGCCGTATACGGTAAACGACCCGTCCACCGAGCTTGAGCTGCTGTATATCGACGATCTTGTGGAGGGAATGTTCGATCTGCTCGAGGGCAGAGAAACGCACTGCGAGTTTGACGGGGTCGAGACCGTCCCGACCGAGGGCGGCAGATATTGCTGCGTGCCGGTGACTCATCGTGTTACGCTCGGCGAGATAGTCGGATTGCTCGAGCAGTTCAAGGCTCAGCCGCAGACGCTTATGATGCCGAAGATGCCGGATGGCTCTTTCGCAAAGAAGCTGTTCAGCTTGTATCTCACATATCTTCCTGCGGAAAAATTCAAATACGGACTTAAGATGAATTGCGACGAGCGCGGCAGCTTTACCGAGCTGCTGCATACCGAGGACTGCGGTCAGGTAAGCATAAATATAAGCAGACCCGGTATAACGAAGGGACAGCATTGGCATAATTCAAAGTGGGAGCTGTTTATTGTTGTCTCCGGACACGGGCTTATTCGCGAGCGTAATATTAATACCGGAGAGACCGTTGAATTCGAGGTCAGCGGAGACAAGATCGAGGCAGTGCGTATGATCCCGGGATGGACGCATAATATTATTAATCTCTCGGATACCGAGAATCTTGTTACCGTTATGACCTGCAATGAGATCTTCGATCCCGAAAGACCCGATACATTCTTTGAAACAGTTTAAACCGGAGCGGCATAAAAGTTTCGCTTTTTTGCCTGCCATCAAAACGATAAAAGGTGCAGTTAAAAAACGAGTTTTTTAACTGCACCTTTATTTATGTCGGTATTGCCGCCGAATCTTATTTTTCTACCGGCATATGACCATAGTCAAAGCCGCAATGCGAGAGAAATTCGCGCGCCATGAGGGTAGCTCCTATCTGATTCGGATGAACGCGGTCCCATGCGATTATCGCGCTGTGCTTATGCTCAAAGAAACGGTCATAGGCTGCCTGAAAATCGACAAGCTCGCAGCCGTATTCGGAGGAAAGTCGGCGTACGATGTCCGAATATTCGTCCATGCGTGCGCGCATACGGTCGGCGCGGCACGGCTCCATAAAATACGGAGTTGCAAGGAACAGCCGAAGTACCTTATCGCGTGTGCGTTCGATCATCTCGCGCAGATTATGCTCGTATTCGTCGGGAGTGCATGCCTCGCTCGGAATTCCCGGAACATCAAACTGTCTCCATACATCATTTATTCCGATGCAGATGCTGACATAGTCCGGCTCGAGTGAGAGCACATCGCGGTCATAGCGCTCGAGCAGGTCGCGGCTCGTGTTACCGCTGATGCCCGAATTCGTAATTCTGAAATTAAGCTCGGGATACCATGTATAGAGCATGTTCTCAATGACGCGGACATAGCTGCGTCCGAGATTGTCGAACAGCCCCTCGCCGACCGGCTGAGCACTGCCCATATCGGTGACGGAATCACCAGCAAAAAATATTCTGTTGAGATTTTTGAATATCATCGCTTATTCCGGCTCGTGCGAGCCGCCTTTCGTTTATATGCGTTGTATTTGGTTGGCTGTATTTGCCGTTTCGGGAGCCGGTTGTTTTACCCGATACGGACTTCTTCGAGCAGCATATAATATGTATCGCCGATGAGCAGCAAAGGCGTGTGTCGATATGACAGAACTCAGTCTCCGTCGAGCGCGTCGAGCATTGCAACGCGGCGCGCGTGACGTCCGCCCTCATATTCGGTATCAATAAAGCAGTCGACGATATCCGCAGCAAGCCCTGCGCCGATAACGCGCGCGCCGAAGCAGATAACATTTGCGTTATTATGGCAGCGTGTCAGGCGTGCGGAGAAAGTATCGCTGACACATGCGGCGCGTATGCCCTTGTGCTTGTTTGCGGCGATGCTCATGCCGATGCCTGTACCGCAGACGAGTATCCCGAGGTCGGCGTTGCCCGCCTGAAGCTCGCGACAGAGCTTGTCTGCATATTCGGGGTAGTCGACCGATTTCTCGGCGCTGTCGCATCCGATGTCGGTGTATTCGATCCCACGGGCGGAGAGATGCTTCAGGAGCTCTGCTTTGAGCGGATAGCCTGCGTGATCGCAGCCGATAACTATTCTTTTGTTTCCCATAGACTTATTTCCTTTCGGTATTTTTTATTATAATATGGTGCAATATCAGGCGGCTGCAGCTTTTTCGTCATTCGCGTGTGCCGTATTGCTTTAGAATATAATTAACGCTTGGTTATTGCTAATCCTCTATACCGAGACGCTCGCGCTCAGCCTGACAAGGGCGGAAGTAGTCGGGCGAAAGGGTAAGGTCGGTATATTCGTTTTCACACGGAGTGCCCGATGCGTTGCGCTCGCGCAGCAGCTTGTCTGCAAGAAGCGCAACACCGGAGGCGGACGGCAAAGGATTGTTGTTTTTTGTACAAACAATATCATCAGGGCAGAGTGCCGTAACTGCGGGGACTTCATCGCCGCAGATAATTACCTGCTCACCGCGACTGATAAGCTCCTCGGCGAGCTCGGTGCAGCTTATCATGCGATCGTCGCAGAGCCTCGTAATCTCGCCGCCGCACACACGGTACAGCGCGTTATAGACGTTGCCTCTGCGGCAGCCTATTACCGGACAGATGATCGTTCCGTCCTCGGAATTCGAGTGACAGTAGGCAAGCGAGGTGAGTGATGATGTTCCGACGCATGGCCTGCTCGAGCCGAACGCAAGCCCCTTGACGGTCGCAGCGCCTATGCGCACACCGGTAAAGGAACCGGGGCCGACCGAGCAGGCAAGCGCGCCGATATCGGCAAGAGTAAGTCCGAGCGAGGCGAGCAGCTCATCTGCCATCGGCAGCAGCTGCTCACTGTGCCTGCGGCTTGCCTCCATCGAGCTTTCGCCTATTATTTTTCCGTTATCGCCGACGGCGACCGAGGCGGTTGCTGTCGAGCATTCAAATGCAAGTATCTTCATTATTTCGATCATACCCCATTCGAGGCTCTCCTGATTTTTTCTTAATATCGAATCGTACTACTCCCGAGTAATGAGCGAGACGGTAATGTCTCTGCCGTCCCCGCTGTACGGTGCGAATTCCACCTTGTAATAAAACGGTGGGAGAGCATACGGTATCCGTTCGCTCCATTCGATAGCCATTACGCAGTCCGAGTAGTCGTAAAAGCCGATGGAATAGAGATCATCCTCGCCGCTTATTCGGTACATATCGAAGTGACAGAGATCGACCGGCTCACCGCGATATTCGTTGACTATCGTATAGCTCGGGCTCTGAACATGCGCCTTTGGCGCAAGTACCGAAGCCATGCCGCGGATAAAGACCGTTTTTCCGGATCCGAGCTCGCCGTACATCGCGACGAGCGGCGTGCGGTCTCCGAGTCTGTTGTATGCATCCTGCTCATTCGGCTCGTTGCTGCCGCCGATAAGCGATAGAATTCGTTTGCCGAGCTCCGCGCCGAGCGCCTGAGTATCCCGCTCGGTCTGCGAATGCATTTTTTTAATTATGATCTCCGGCATACTGTCTCTCCTTTCAATGCTTTCTGCGGATGTAACGGGGTAATGCCGATAACGGTTGTCTGCCGATACGCATCAAATTTTATACCGATGCCGATTTTCAACAATTGTTATAATTATAACACAGCTTTGTCTCTAATAAAAGACCTTTTTCCGAAATTTCCGTGCCCGTCGAGGTTCTTTTTTTACGAAGAATGGCTGCCGGCAGAAATACGGCAGCCGAGTAGATGAGGATATACAGCGTTAAAGAAGCGCATATCCCTGCGGTCGTGCCGCCGAGCTGCTCCACGAAAGCGCTGATGGGCGCGGTGCGGCAGATCACCGAAAGCATGCATGCTGTCGCGGCGGGCAGGCAGATGTCGGTTGAAAAGCAGAGTCGAGGATGGATGATGTGCAGCAGCCGAATCAGACTGAGAGCACTGTTTACAAGCTCTGTTATATAGACGGTAAGTATGTAACCCGCCGTGCCGAAACGGGGAAGCAGCACAATAACGAGCACGATGCTCATTGCAGAGTCGAGTATATTCACCTTCATAGAATACAGCTGCTCGCCGAGACCCTTGAGTATACCGTCTACCGCGCTGTCAAGGTACATTACCGGTATAAGCGGCGCGAGCAGGAGTATGTATCTGCCGGAGTCTGCGTTGTTATACAGCAGCTCTCCGAGATGCCTGCCGAACACGAGAAATATACCTGCCGTTCCGATGGAAAATGCAAGAGTAAGGCGAAGCACCGTGTGGGCTATGCGCTCTATTCTGCCGTCGTTTCCCCTCGCCGCCTCCTCCGATACCTCGGGAACGAGCAGCCCGGATACCGAGGCGAGCAGCACCTGCGGGTAGAGTATCACCGGGAAAGCCATTCCGTGCAGGATTCCGTACTGTTCGAGCGCACCCTCGCTTCCGCTGCCGAAACGGCGCAGTCCTGACGGTATCAGCATGTGCTCGAGCGTCAGCAGTCCGGAGCGCATATAGGAGCTTAGCGCCATTGGCAGCGAGATGGAGAGCATCCGCCGTGTAAGTCCCGGCAGCCGTATGCCCTGCGGCGGGAGATGTTGTGTTATATCCCGATAGAAGATGATGATCCCGACGGAGAAAGCGATAAGCTCGCTGAAAGTGATCCCGAGCGAAACAAGCGCACACGCCTCGGGCGCGCCGGAAGGCATAAGCATCCGGAACAGCAGAACGGTAAATAGGATCCGTGCAAGCTGCTCGCCTATCTGGAGCACGGCGCTTTTTCCGACCCTGCGAACGGCGTGCAGATAGCCGTAGATCCCTGAAGAAAGCGAGAGCGGAAGCAGACTCGGAGCGAGTATTCTCAGCGACCGTACGGAGCCGGCATCGCCGATAAGGCAGACCCCGATCGGGTATGACAGAGCAAGCATCAGAAGTGTTGCACAGCCGCCGAAGCAGAGCGAATAGGCGAGGCAGCGCCGCATCACTCCGCGCACCTCATCTGCGCATTCGTGTCCGATGCCCTCCGCGCAGAGCTTTGATGCTGCAAGGTTTACGCCGGAGAGCGCAAAGGTGGAAAAGAAGCCGTATGCGGAGGTAATCAGCGAAAAAAGCCCTACGCCGCCCGCGCCGAGCACCCCTGTTATATAGACGTTAAAGCCGACACCTACCGTTCGCATCAGCAGCGAACAGACGGTTAGCATTGCCGCGCCGCGCAGAAATACGAGCCCTTTTTTTCCTATCCTGCCGCAAACCTTGCATTTCAGTTCTTGAAACATATCAGACCTCCGATGCTTTTTGTGTGCCGACAATGCCTTTTGTGCGCTGTAGATGCTTTTTAATGGAAATGATATGCAGCGGCGCTTGTACGAAAAATTCAGAATTCGGGCGCATATGTACGCTGTGTAAAGAATTATGAATTTTTACGATTTTGGTATTGCAATTTCAAAGCCTTTGTAGTATAATCAATTTATATTAAGTTAAGCTGTAATTTATGATGATAAATCAGGGAGGGATTATTATGGCAATCAAAAACGAATATCTTGCATCGGTTTATAAGAAGACCTGCGAGAAGAACCCCGACCAGCCCGAATTTCTTCAGGCTGTTGAAGAGGTCCTGACCACCATCGAGCCCGTTATCGAGCGCCGCCCCGACTACGTTAAGGCGAACATCGCCGAGCGTATGGTCGAGCCCGAAAGACTCATCAAGTTCCGCGTGAGCTGGGTAGATGACAACGGAAACGTTCAGGTCAACAAGGGTTATCGTGTACAGTTCAACTCCGCTATCGGTCCGTATAAGGGCGGTCTGCGCTTCCATCCGTCCGTAAACGAGTCTATTATGAAGTTCCTCGGCTTCGAGCAGACCTTCAAGAACTCGCTCACCGGCCTCCCCATGGGCGGCGGCAAGGGCGGCTCCGACTTCGACCCCAAGGGCAAGAGTGACGGAGAGATCATGCGCTTCTGCCAGAGCTTCATGACCGAGCTTTCCAAGCACATCGGCGCCGACACCGACGTACCCGCCGGTGATATCGGCGTAGGCGGACGCGAGATAGGCTTCCTCTTCGGTCAGTATAAGAGACTGCGCAATGAGTTTACCGGTGTTCTTACAGGTAAGGGACTCACCTACGGCGGCTCTCTCGCAAGAACCGAGGCTACCGGCTACGGTCTGTGCTACTTCACCCGTGAGATGCTCGAGCATGCGGGACTTTCGTTCGACGGTTCGACCGTTGTTATCTCCGGCTCCGGTAATGTTGCTATCTACGCAGCAGAGAAGGCTGCGTCTTTCGGCGCTAAGGTAGTTGCCATGAGCGATTCCTCCGGATATGTATATGATGAGAAGGGTATTGATCTTGCTGTTATGAAGCAAATCAAGGAGGTCGAGCGCGCAAGAATTTCCGAGTATCCGAAGCGTGTGCCCGGTGCTACCTTTACTCCCGGCTGCTCCGGTATCTGGACCGTCAAGTGCGATATCGCGCTCCCCTGCGCTACGCAGAACGAGATCGACCTCGATTCCGCAAAGGCACTTATCGCAAACGGTTGCAAGGCGGTTGCAGAGGGCGCGAATATGCCTTCTACCACCGAGGCTATCAACGCATTCCAGCAGGCAGGTCTTCTTTTTGCTCCCGCTAAGGCTGCAAACGCAGGCGGCGTTGCTACCTCCGGTCTCGAGATGAGCCAGAACTCCATCCGTCTCTCTTGGACCTTCGAGGATGTTGACAAGAGACTGCATGACATCATGGTCAACATCTATGCCGCTGCTTCCAAGGCTGCTAAGGATTACGGCTGCGAGGGCGACCTTGTTGCCGGCGCAAACATTGCCGGCTTTGTTAAGGTCGCAGACGCGATGCTTGCACAAGGCGTTGCATACTGATAATATTTTTATACCGCTCGGTCAACCGGGCGGTATTTTTTATAATCCATCTGCCATATAAATACATTACCGTAGGTTGACGACATTAATTTGCGGGTTTAGGGTTAAAAAAACGTGTGCTTAATGTTAAAAATGCTTGAAAATCGTGGCACAATATGATATAATTGTAACAGAAAACGGTTCTTTCGTATTCTCATAACAGAAAGGTCACGGTTAATGTATGAAAAAAGGTAAGAACAGCTACGACGACATAAGCATTCCGGTCTACCTCTTTCATCAGGGTACAAACTTTCATGCATATGAGCTTCTCGGATGCCATGAGCGCTCGGCGAGGCGCGGCAGATATGAATATGTCTTTCGTGTGTGGGCGCCGAATGCCGATTCGGCGGCGCTTGTCGGCGATTTTTGTTCATGGGACAAAGGTATTCCGATGGTGAGGATATCGCAGGGCATATGGGAGTGTGTCTTTGTATCAAAAAGTCGATTGCGCGGCAGCTTTTATAAATTTCGTATAGAACGCGGAGGTATTTCGCATCTCAAGAGCGACCCGTATGCCTTTGCGTCTCAGACACTCGAAAACACCGCCTCGATAATATCGTCACCGCTCTCGTTCGGGCATACCGACAGCGAGTGGATGGAGCACCGTCGAGAGCTTTTTTCGGACGGCGAGCATTACTATCCGTCTCCGATGAATATATACGAGCTGCATCTCGGCTCGTGGCGTACGCGGGACGGCGCCTCGACCGCAGACGGTGGGCATTATCTCGGTTACCGTGAGATCGCCGATATGCTCGCGCCGTATCTGAGAGACATGGGCTATACACATGCCGAGCTTATGCCGATAGCGGAGCACCCGTTTGACGGCTCGTGGGGCTATCAGATATGCTCCTATTATGCACCGACCTCGCGTTTCGGAGCGCCCGAGGATTTTGCCTATTTTGTCGATCGTTTGCACGAGTACGGTATCGGCGTTATTCTCGACTGGGTGCCGGCGCATTTTCCGAAGGACGAGCACGGTCTGTACGAGTTTGACGGCGGACCTCTATACGAATATCAGGGCGAGGACAGACGTGAGCACAAGGGTTGGGGCACACGCTGCTTTGATGTCGGTCGGTGCGAGGTTCAGAGCTTTCTTATCTCGAATGCGCTGTTTTGGCTGCGTGAGTATCATGTGGACGGGCTGCGCATAGATGCGGTAGCATCCATGCTCTATCTCGACTATGACCGCAAGCCGGGAGAGTGGATACCGAATATTTACGGCGGGAACGAAAACCTTGAGGCTATCGCCTTTTTCCGAAAGCTGAATTCCGCTGTCTTTGCCGAGTTTCCCGATGTGCTTATGATAGCGGAGGAATCTACCGCCTTTCCCGGCGTTACTAAGCCGGTTTCCGAGGGCGGGCTCGGCTTTAATTTTAAATGGAATATGGGCTTTGCCAACGATATGTTCGAGTATATCTCGATGGACCCGATTTATCGGCAGTATCATCATTCAAAGCTGACATTTCCGATGATGTATGCCTACTCTGAGAATTTTATTCTTCCGGTGTCGCATGATGAGGTCGTACACGGAAAGCGCTCGCTCATAGGAAAGATGTACGGCGAGTATGATGAAAAATTCGCCATGATGCGCGCCTTTATGACATTCCTGATGACCATGCCGGGAAAGAAGCTGACCTTTATGGGCACAGAGTTTGCCCAGTTCCGTGAATGGGACTACGAAAATGAGCTTGAATGGTTCATGCTTTCGTATCCGCGGCATGCCGAGATGCAGAGATATCTGCGCCGGCTGAATCATCTATACCTCAATTCACCGGAGCTTTGGCGGATAGACGACGGATGGGACGGATTTTCGTGGCTCGAGGCTGACCGTGCACGGGATAATGTAGTTGCATACAGACGGCTCGACGGGCGCGGAGGCGAGCTTATTGTAGTAATAAACTTCTCACCGGTCGATCGCCCCGATTATCCCATTATGCCGCCGAGACACGGAAAATACCGCATACTCCTCGACTCGGACAGATACGAGTTCGGCGGCGGAGAAAAGATAAATTCCGATCTTATCAAGACCGAGAACGCACCGAGCTCCTCGGATATCGGCAGAGCAGGTGCTACCGAAACAAGATCCGTGGGAGAAGCAAGGAACGAAAAGGCTCCCGCTTTACTGCGCCTGATGCTTCCCGCATACTCTGCGCAGATATTAAAAAAGACCTCAAACAGAGCACGCCCGCACAAATCGGCATCAAAGCCCGAGAGCGCGTGCGGCTGCGGATATAACAACAGAAAGGATTCGACATGTACAGAAAATCTGAATGTGTAGCAATGCTTCTTGCCGGCGGTCAGGGCAGCAGACTATATGCACTGACCGAGAGAACGGCAAAGCCTGCCGTCAGCTTCGGCGGCAAATACAGAATTATCGACTTCCCGATGTCCAACTGCGTAAACTCGGGGATATACACCGTCGGTGTGCTCACGCAGTATCAGCCTCTCGTGCTGAACGAATACATAGGTCATGGCAGCCCATGGGATCTTGACCGTGCGCAGAGCGGAGTGACCGTACTCCCGCCGTATCAGGCAAAGAGCGGCGGACAGTGGTACAAGGGCACGGCAAATGCGATATATCAAAACCTGCGCTTTATCGACCGCTACGATCCGGATTATGTACTTGTCCTGTCTGGCGACCATATATATAAGATGGACTATTCCAAGATGCTTGCGGCGCATAAGAAAACGGGCGCGGATGCAACCATCGCCGTGCTGCGCGTTCCTATGGAGGAGGCGAGCCGCTTCGGAATAATGAATACAGATGAGGATATGCGAATAACCGACTTTGAGGAGAAGCCGAAGCATCCAAAGAGCAATAACGCGTCCATGGGTATATATATCTTTAATACCGCGCTGCTACGCGAGTATCTTATTCGCGACGAGGCGGACAAGAGCTCGTCGAACGACTTCGGCAAGAATGTTATTCCCGCAATGCTTGCAGACGGCAGACGGATGTACGCATATCCCTTCAGCGGCTATTGGAAGGACGTGGGGACTATCGCGAGCCTCTGGGAGGCGAATATGGATCTGCTTGGCTCCTATCCGGTATTTAATCTTCGCGACAGCGAATTCCGCATCTATTCGCGTAACGAGGCAAGCCCGCCTCAGCATCTCGGCGTGGATGCGCACGTGACGAACAGTATCGTTACCGAGGGCTGCGAGATCGACGGCGAGGTCGAGAACTGCGTGCTCTCGAGCGGCGTTCGCATCGAGCGCGGCGCACATGTCCGCGACAGCGTTATAATGAATGATGTCGTGATCGGTAAGGGCTCTAATATTGAATACAGTATTGTCGATTCGGATACCGTTATCGGCAGCGGTTCTGTCGTCGGCGAGCCTAAGGAGGGCGGCGGTGATGTCACCGTTTTGGGAGGCGGAATACACCTCGAGCCGAATACTGTTATCCCCGGCGGGGCAATGGCGGATGAAAAGTACATCGAGACCCATATCGCCCATAATGTCGAAAAGTAAAACTACGGAGGATAGAGATGGCTGCATCAGGAATCATATTTTCAAATGTCCATGACGAAAAGCTCCCTGAGCTCACCGATCGGCGCACCATCGCCTCGGTGCCCTACGGATGCCGATACCGTTTTATCGACTTTGTTCTGTCTAACATGACAAATTCGAATATAAATAATATCAGCGTTATCACCACCAACAACTACCTCTCGCTCATGGATCACATCGGCTCGGGTAAGGACTGGGACCTTGCACGCTCAAACGGCGGTATAAAGCTGCTCCCGCCGAATGTTACCCCGCAGGCATACGGCACACGTTCACCGTCGGTCTCGCGCCTTGAGTCGCTCAAGGGTGTGAACTATTATATTGCCGGAATTCAGGATGAATATGTCATTCTTGCGGATTCCGACGTCATCTGCAATATTGATCTTTCGGAGGTGCTTAACGCACATATCGAGCGTGACGCGCGAATGACCATAGTTGCTCATCGACTAAGCCCGGAAAAAGCCGTGTCATCGAGCGGACATATGTTTCACGAGGGTGAGAGCGGATTTGTTTCGGAGCTTGCCGTCGACCCGTACGAGAGCGATGAGCCTTGCTATGAGAGTCTCGGAATGGTCGTTATGCGCACGTCGACTCTCCGCAGGATGATAGCCGAGTCGATTTCTCACAACTATACCAGCTTTACCCGCGATATTGTCGCGCGGACGCTCCGAGAGCACGGTGAGTCCGGCAGAATTGCTTTATATCACTTCGACGGCTACTATGCTATGATAGACTCAATAGAGGCGTACTACCGTCACAGCATGGATCTTATCACCGATGAACGCGTCCGCCGTGCACTGTTTGCGGTCAAAAAGCGTCCGATACTGACCAAGGTTCGCAATTCGCCGCCAACATATTACAGCCCGTCGTCTTCGGTCGGGAATACGCTTATCGCCGACGGCTGTGTTATCGAGGGAGAGGTGGAGAACTCCATCATATTCCGCGGCGTTCATGTCGGACGCGGCTGTCGTATACGCAACAGCATTATCATGAATAATACCGTCTGCGGAGAAAATGTTTCGCTTACGAGCGTTATATCTGACAAATATGCCACCATCCGCAGCGATATAACTCTCGCGGGTGCGGAGACGAGACCGTTCTATATACCGAAGAATAAGATCATCTGATTTTACCGCATACGGCAAATCGTTCGACCGCTGTCGGACGCTGTATATACTGTGTTAGGAGACCTGTTATGAAGATACTCTATGTTGCCTCCGAGGCGCTCCCGTTCGCTGCATCGGGCGGTCTCGGGGATGTTATGGGCTCGCTGCCCTCTGCCGTCTCGTCATGCCTCGGGGAGGGCTCGGATGTCCGCGTTATCATGCCGATGTATAAATCGGTCAAGGATAAATTCGGCGCATCACTCTTTTTCGAGCGTGAAATATACGTTCCGCTCGCGTGGCGCAGACAGTTCTGCGGAATATGGAGCACCGAGCGGAATGGGGTAAAATATTACTTCCTCGATAACGAGTTTTATTTCAAGCGCGATTCGATGTACGGCAGCTTCGACGACGGCGAGCGTTTTGCCTTCTTTTGCCGCGCCGTACTCGAGGTAATGGGTGCCGTCGGCTTCTATCCCGACATTCTGCACGCAAACGACTGGCAGAGCGCGCTCTCTATAATCTATCTAAAGAGGAAGTACGAGGGGAAACGCGAGTATTCCGGCATAAAGACCGTCTACACCATTCATAACATAGAGTATCAGGGCAGATACGGCTTTGATATACTCGGCGATGTGTTCGATCTTTATGAGTGGGACCGCGGCATAGTCGAGTACGACGGCGACATTAATCTTTCAAAGGGCGCGATAGCGCTCGCCGACCGCGTCACCACCGTATCGCGCAGATATGCGGAGGAGATAATGAACCCGTATTATGCGCACGGTCTCTCGCATATTCTCGAATCCTGCCGCTATAAGCTCAGCGGCATCGTAAACGGCATCGACACCGACTATTACAATCCCGAGACAGACCCCGATATTCATTATCATTTCACGGCAAAGATCCTTGCGGGCAAGACGAAAAATAAGCTCGAGCTGCAGAAGAAATGCGGCTTTGAGCCCGACAAGAATGTTCCCGTAGTCGCGATGATATCGCGCCTTGTTGCGCACAAGGGATTTGATCTTGTATGCCGAATAATCGACGAGCTGCTTGCGGCGGACAATATTCAATTCGTACTGCTCGGCACGGGCGAGAGCGATTTTGAACAGTTCTTCCGCGGGCTGTCGCAGCGTCATCCTGACCGCTGCTGTGCCATGATAGAATTCAATAAGGAGCTGTCAAAGCAGATATATGCGGGCGCGGATATGTTCCTCATGCCGAGCAAGAGCGAGCCGTGCGGGCTCTCGCAGATGATAGCATCGCGCTACGGCACCGTTCCGATTGTCCGCGAGACGGGCGGTCTGTATGATACAATTCACGCCTATAACGAGTACGACGGCAGCGGAAACGGCTTCTCGTTCGCCAATTATAATGCACATGAGATGATGGCTACCGTTCGCTATGCCGAGAGTATCTTTGCCGACCGCAAGCGTTGGAATGCGCTCGTGCGTCGGGTCATGGGCGTTGATTTCTCATGGAGCTCGTCGGCGCGTCAGTACGTACAGCTCTACGAATCCATGCTCTGATGCAGCTGCAAGATACATTTGCGCGGATCGGCTTACGCGGTGCATTCTGCATTTTGAATGCATCAAGGGTGCTGCGTGTCGAGCAATGATCATCTTGTAATGCGGCGCGGTTTGTACATGAAGGCAGCCCCGCAGCATTTATTATCCGTTAAAAACTATTAGAAAGGTCAGCAGATGAATAACAGCGAAAAGAAAAACGATAAAAACAACGAAAAGGTAAGCGAAAAGAAGAATACAAAAAAGACCAAGGGCGTCGCGTCGGGCGGCAAAAACACCGTAAGCCGTGCAAAAAAAATGATAACCGAAAAGACCCGCGAGATAGGCGACATGGTAGGGCAGGCGGCAAAGCAGGTAACGGCGCCGCTCGCCCGCGGCTACACGCTCCGAGAGCGGCTCGAGCATAAGCTCTCGGGCTATTTCGGCACAACGCCGGACACCGCGACCGAAAAGCAGATATACACGGCGGTAATTCTCTGCGTAAAGGACATGCTTCTCGACCGCAGAGGCGCATATAAAGCGGAGATGAAGAAGCAGCAGTCAAAGCGCGTATACTATATGTGTATGGAGTTTCTTATCGGACCGTCGCTGCACAATAACCTCGTCAATCTCGGTATCGAGGATGAGATGCGCACAGTTCTCTCGGATATCGGCATATCGCTCGAGTCACTCTATGCGGCAGAGCCGGATCCGGGTCTCGGAAACGGAGGTCTCGGGAGACTTGCCGCATGCTTTATGGACTCGCTTACAACGCTCTCATATCCCGCAACCGGGTTTTCAATTCTCTATGAATACGGTCTGTTTAAGCAGAAGATAATTGACGGAAATCAGGTCGAGCTGCCCGATACGTGGCTTGAGGGCGGCGACGGATGGCTGATCCCCCGTACAGATAAGACCTTCTCGGTCCGCTTCGGCGGCAATGTCACCGAGAGCTGGGAGGGCGACCGCCTGACCGTTACTCACGACGATTACGATGAGGTAATAGCCGTTCCGTACGATATTATGATATCGGGCGCCGGCTCCGAGGCTGTTAACAATCTGCGTCTTTGGCGCGCCAAGAGCAGCACGAACGTCAATATGAGTCTGTTCTCGCAGGGACAGTACGAGAGCGCAATGCACGAAACAACGAATGCCGAGCTTATCTCTAAGGTGCTATATCCCTCGGATGAGCACGACGAGGGCAAGCTGCTCCGTCTCTCGCAGCAGTATTTCCTTGTCTCCGCATCGCTTCAGTGCATTATTGCCGATCATCTGCGCGCATACGGTACGCTGTATAATTTTGCCGACAAGGTCGCTATCCATATCAATGACACGCATCCGGCGCTTGTTATTCCCGAGCTTATGCGTATACTCATGGATGTTTATTCATACTCGTGGGACAAGGCGTGGTCGGTCGTTACCGAGGTGGTTTCCTACACGAACCATACGGTCCTCCCCGAGGCTCTTGAGAAGTGGAATGTCGGTCTTTTCAAGCTGAAGCTGCCGAGAATATATATGATAGTCGAGGAGATAAACCGCCGACTCTGCGCCGATCTGTGGAAGCTCTATCCCGGAGATTGGGACAGAATATCCCGCATGTCGATAGTTGCGTATAATCAGGTCAGAATGGCAAATCTCAGCGTTGCGGCATCACATACCGTAAACGGTGTTTCCGCTCTGCACTCAGAGATACTCAAGGATTCGGTATTTCATGATTATTACAAGGCTATGCCGTATAAGTTTACAAACGTAACGAACGGTATCGCACACCGCCGCTGGCTGTGCGAGTCGAATCCCGGGCTTACCGCGCTGCTCGAGCGCAAAATTGGCGACGGCTTCCGTCTGCATCCGGAGACGCTTTCCGATTTTGCCGCATATGCGGATGATACCGCCGTGCTCGACGAGCTTGCGGATATCAAACGAGAGAACAAGGCGAGATTGGCTCAGTTCTTCTCCGATCGCTTCAATGTAAAGGTCGACACCTCGTCGATATTCGACGTTCAGGTAAAGCGCATTCACGAGTACAAGCGTCAAACGCTGAACGTCCTGCGCATAATCGCACAGTATAATTATCTGCTTGAAAATCCGAATGCCGAATTTGCCCCCGTAACCTACATTTTCGGCGGCAAGGCGGCGCCCGGCTACTATCTCGCAAAGGATATAATCAAGCTGATATGGAGTCTCGGACGCGAGATAGAGAACACTCCGCGTGTTCGCGAGCTCATCCGTGTAGTATATCTTGAGGATTACAGTGTTTCCAACGCCGAGTTACTTATCCCAGCCTCCGATATAAGCGAGCAGATCTCGCTTGCGGGCAAGGAGGCGAGCGGAACCGGTTGCATGAAGTTCATGATAAACGGCGCGCTCACCGTCGGTACGCTTGACGGCGCGAATGTTGAGATGAAGGATGCTGTCGGCGACGATAACATCTATATCTTCGGACTTGATTCCGCAGGTGTTTCCGAGCTTTGGAAGCGCGGCTACGATTCAAGTGAGTACTATCGAAAGAATCCCGCTTTGGCAGGCGCGATGAATTCGCTGCGTACCGGCTTTGCGGGTAATCGCTTCCCCGAGCTTGTCAACTACTTTATGTTCAGTCACGGCGTTTCCGATCCGTATATGTGCTTTGCGGATTTTGAGTCGTATATAAACATAACCGAGCGGATGCACCGCGACTATCTCGATACCCGTGCATGGCAGCGCAAGGCTCTGCTCAATATAGCAGGCGCGGGTTACTTCGCTTCCGACCGAAGTATTCGCGAGTATGCAGACAACATTTGGCATATCAAGCCGGTCATTAAGCTGTAAGCTGCCGTAAGCGGAAGTGAAGCATGACGTGCGGATGATTCCCGCACCGTGCGGCAATGACGCACAGCGGTATTGGCTCGCACGGCAATAATCTTCACGGCGAAAATATACGCGGTGGATATTGCATAACGGAAAATTTGCGCGGCAGAGCCTCGCGACGGGGCTCTGCCGTGCTTACTTAGTTTTTATCAAGTTAAAACAGAGCGGAGAAAGAACATGCTCGAATGTCATAGATTTACCGAAGAAATAATCGCCGATGCTGCATATGTCGCGCAGCAGATTTACGACGCACCTTGTTCAAGTGACGCATCGTATTCATGCAGTGCGCCGCCCGCGGGCGCATTTCCGCGCGATACCGCACTTGCCTTTCGTCTGCGCTGCGACGGGGATGCAGATTCTGCGGCGCTGTATATCCATGCCGACGGGCTGTCGTCGGGCAGGGGAGAGTGCGGAATGCGGCTTGAGGCGGAGCGCTCGCTCTGCGAGGGCGGATGTCTGTTTACGGTGCATGTCGGCGGCGATAAGCTTGCGGCGCTGTCTGACGGCGGGCTGTTCTACTATTGTTACGAGCTGCGCTGCGGCGATGACGTGCTTCTGCTCGGCGGAGAGGATGAGCATCCTACACCGATGAAAGACGGAGCGGGCGAGCGTCAGCTGCTGCTCTACCGACCCGAGGGGGAATGCCTGCTTCCGGGAGGCTTTATTTATCATATATTTGTCGACCGCTTTGCATCCTCCGGCAAGCACAATGTACGCGCAGGGGGTATTGCCGCACACGACTGGTACTGCGGCGATATTCAGCATGCTTCGGTTCGAGGCGGGGAGCTGAAAAACGATCAGTTTTTCGGCGGCGATCTTGACGGCATTACCGATAAGCTCGACTATCTTGCCTCGCTCGGCGTGACCGTGATATATCTCAGCCCTATATTCGATTCGCCGTCAAACCATAAATACGATACGGCGGATTATATGCGCATTGATCCTGCGCTCGGCGACGACGAATCGTTTTCCCGTCTCTGCCGTGAGGCTGAGACACGCGGTATCTCGATACTGCTCGACGGTGTATTTAATCACACCGGGGCGGACAGTCGCTATTTTGACATATACTCGCGATACGGCGGCGGTGCATATAAGAATCCCGACTCTCCCTATCGCAGCTGGTATAATTTCGGGGCAACGGATGATGAATATGAGTGCTGGTGGGGGATAAAGATACTGCCGCGCGTGAACGGCGAGGATCCCGGTTACCGACGCTTCATTGTCGGTGAGGACGGTGTGATACGTCGGTATATGCGGCTCGGTGCTGCCGGCTTTCGCCTTGATGTTGCGGACGAGCTGAGCGACGGCTTTATCGCCGATATACACAGCGCGGTTCGCGAGGAGCGGGAGGACGGCGCGATCATCGGCGAGGTATGGGAGGATGCATCGAATAAGATAGCATACGGCGCGCGCCGCAGTTATCTGCTCGGCGGCGAGCTTGATTCGGTAATGAATTATCCTATGCGGGAGGCTATAATCGGCTATGTTATGCGCGGGGATGCCGAGCTGTTTCGACGCACGGCGGTCGGTATCTATCGACGCTATCCGCGCGTAGTGTCCGATTCGCTTATGAATCTGCTCGGAACGCATGATACCGAGCGTATTCTTACCGTACTCGGAGGTATCAGCGGAGACGGCAAAAACGAGGATGAGCTGTGCAAAATGCGTATGACGACCGAGCAGCGAAAGGAGGCTCTGTCGCGCCTGCGCTGTGCCTTTGCCATACTGTTTACCGTTTACGGTGTGCCGTCGGTCTTTTACGGTGATGAGGCGGGTGTTGAGGGTTATCACGACCCGTTCTGCCGCCGCCCGTATCCGTGGGGACGAGAGGATATAGGGCTGCGCGATTATGTTACACGGCTCGGCGGGCTGCGCCGCAGATACCGGGTATATGCGCACGGCTTGTTTCGCATCTGCTTTGCGTCGCCCGAGCTGCTTGTTTTCTCACGCGGAGAGGGCAGCGATATGCTTTATACCGCAGTTTCGCGAACCGATGTACGCTATACCTTCACTCGACCGGTATCCTGTATCTGCACCTCTGCAGTGCCGCCGCAATCAGAGGACGGCTGTACCTATCGGCTTGAACCGAATTCGGCGTATATTTTTGCTGCAGGCGTCCGTAGTGACAGGTATTTAGACGATACGCAAACTAACGACAGCGGTGCTTTTGATAATGTATGACTCAGCTGCCTCAAGCCCTAAAACGGAATAATAAAAAGCAGAGGACTCTAAAAAGTCCTCTGCTTTGATATATTACTCTGCTTTATTTCAGTACAGTCTCTTCAGCTGTTCGGTGAGATAATCAAACGCGAGCTGAATATCAGCCTCGGGGGTATCTCCGCACTCGCGCTCGATGGTGAGGAAGCCGTCAAAGCCCTCATCGCGCAGCGCTGCAAGATACTCGGGATACGGTACGGCGCCGGTACCGAGCGGCAGCTCCTGATAGGTAGTCTCGCCGGTCTTGATACCGTCCTTTGCATGGGTATGTACGATATAATCCTTGAGCACATGCACCGCCTCAACCGGATCCTGAACGCAAAGCATTACAAAGTTTGCGGGGTCGAGGTTGACCTTTGCGCTCTTTGTATCGACACGCTCGAGTATTCCGCGCAGCTTGACGGCGGATTCGGGACCGGTCTCGGTCGCGAAGCATACGCCGATCGAATCGCCGTATTTACCGAGCTCCTCGATGCTGCGGCAGATGTTTTTATACTCGGTGCTTTCCGGATCATCCGGTACGTGACCGATATGAGTTGTAATGACGTGGGTATCAAGGTCGCGTGCGAGATCCATCATGCTCATTGTGCGCTTGATGTCGGCGGCATTATTTCCGTAATCGGAAAAGTCCATACCGAAATCGGCGCAGAGCGCGGAGAAGGTCAGACCGCAATCGCGAACGAAGCGAAGCAGGCCGCGGCGGTCGTCGGCAGTGAGGTTTTCGGGAGCAAGCTCGCCCTCGGTAACGTAGGGCTGCAGACCCTTGGCGCCCATATCGCGTGCACGGAGAGCGGCATCCTTGAAGGGTATACGGAATGAGGAGGGCATTACGCCTATTTTTAACATAGCTTATCCTTTCGCGCGGCTCTTCATATGCTTGACAAAGCCGCGTCTGCACAGTATAATTTTAATTAAAGCGAGCGCGGCAGAACTGCCGGCATAGCTCAGATGCGGACGCGGCTTTGCAGCCGTGCCGAGATTATTTACTCGGTGCTGTCGTTTCCGTGATGTCGCCCGAAAAGACTCGAAGGGCATGGATCGCATGTACTCGATATGAGATACGTTTCTGCCTGATGATGCTTCCGAATGCTGTTGTAAATTGCACTCTTTCGGAGTGAGTGCGCTTAAATCCGATAGGGAATCAAGCTCAGAGAGCCTTAACGATGCTTTCGGTGTCGCGTGCTATCATAAGCTCCTCATTCGTCGGGATAAGGAATACCTTAACGCGGGAATCGGGAGCGGAAAGCTCTACGACATCGGACTGATGATGAGCCTTAGCGTTCTTCTCGGAGTCTATCTTAATACCGAAGAATTCCATGTTCGTGCATACGCGCTCGCGCAGCTCGGGGTTGTTCTCGCCCATGCCGGCTGTGAACACAACGGCATCAAGACCGTTCATTGCCGCTGTATAGGAGCCGATGAACTTTTGAATCTGATATGCCATAACGGAGGTAGCTTTTACGGCATCTGCGCGGTGCTCGTCGTTCTCGCGGATCGACTTCTCGAGGTCGCGGGAGTCGGAGGAGTAACCGTGAGTTACACCGAGGAAGCCGCACTTCTTATTCATGTAGTTGTCCATCTCATCGGGAGTGAACCCCTCATTCTTCATAATGAAGGTGACGATAGCCGGGTCGATGGAGCCGCAGCGTGTGCCCATCTCTATGCCGTCAAGAGGCGTAAAGCCCATGCTCGTGTCGATGCACTTGCCGCCCTTAACTGCGGAAATGGATGCGCCGTTTCCGATATGGCAGGTGACTATCTTGGTGTCCTCTGCGGGCTTGCCGAGCAGCTTTATCATCTCCTCTGACACATAGCGATGGCTCGTTCCGTGTGCGCCGTAGCGGCGGATGGAATATTTCTCGGCGATATCTGCGCTTATCGGATATGTATAAGCCTTCTCGGGCATCGTCTGATGAAATGCGGTGTCGAATACGAGAACCTGAGGCGTATTCGGCATGATAGCCATGCAGCCCTCAAGACCCATAAGGTGTGCGGGAGTGTGGAGCGGTGCAAAGGGATGGCAGAGACGGAGCTTTTCGATAACATCGTCGGTTACGAGGCAGCTCTCGAAGAAGTATGGACCGCCGTGGACCACGCGATGACCTACTGCCTCGATCTCGCTCATGTCGGAGATAACACCGAGCTCGGGATCGGTGAGATATCTGATAACAACCTTGGTCGCCTCGGCGTGGTTAGCCATCTGGATCTCTTCTACGTGCTTTTCGCCGTCCTCGCCCTTGCGGTGAGTGATCTTACCGCCGTCGATACCGATGCGCTCGCAGATGCCCTTAGCTTTAACGGTATTTGTCGAGGTGTCGAACAACTGATATTTCAGCGACGAGCTACCTGCGTTTACTACAAGTACGTTCATTATTATTCCTCCGGAAAAATTAATTATTTACACATACTGTTTCATTATAACTCACACGGTCGGATTTTTCAATACAAATCGGGGATATTTCAGTTTTATTTTATCAATTTTTTAACGGGAGATACAAAAATGAAAGCGATTTTTATAATTTCCGAGTTCAATCTGCTTCACCGCGGACATCTGCGGCTTTTTTCAGCCTGCAGAGATATGGCTGATGGCGGCGCTGTTGTTGCGGTGATGAGCGGCTCTGCCGTTCAGCGGGGCGAGCTTGCCGCACAGGATAAATATGCACGCGCCGAGGCTGCCGTGCGCTGCGGCTGTGATCTTGTGCTGGAGCTTCCGGCACCGTGGTCGTGCTCCGGCGCGGAGTTTTTCGCCGGCGCGGGAGTAAGCGTTGCGAGTGATTTTGCCGCTGCTTGCGGTGCGGACGGCGTGCTCTGCTTTGGCTCGGAATCGGGCGATATCGGCTCACTTGTTGAGCTTGCCCGCCTGCTTGATTCTCCCGAATATCTTGATAGACTTGCCGCTGAGCGTGCTGAAAAGAGCGACCGTACCGAGTCGGATATACGTCTGCGCGACCGTGTTCTGCGAGAGCTCTACGGGGCATCGCTGCCTGACGGAGCAAATAATATACTCGGAGTAGAATATATTCGCGCACTGCGCCGAATAGGCGGCACACTGACTCCGGTCACCGTTCGCCGAGAGGGAGATGAGACCGCCACCCGCAGCCGTTCTGCGCTGCGTACGGAGGATATGCGCGGGCTGTCCGAGCTATGCCCGCCGGAGATGACGGAGCTGTTGACCGACCGACCCGATACCGGACGGCTTTATCCGCTTGCCTTTGACCGCTTTTCTCGGGATGAGCCGATCGCCGATATCGACGGACTCAGTGCGGATCTGTATTATCGCATCAGGGATAGGATATCCGTCTGCAGAGACACGGACGAGCTTGTCGCGGCGGTAACTACGAAAAAATACACCTCCGCGCGCGTTCGCCGCGTTATTCTGCATGCGCTGCTCGGCTCAAGGACGGATATGCTGTCCGCGTATCCTGCTTTTACCGTTGTATTAGCGGCGGGGGAGCGGGGAAAAGCTCTTCTCGCCTCTGCGCGCCGCAGCGACACGCCGTTTCGCGTGTTAAGCTCGACCGGAGGAGATGCGGACGATGTTCCCGGCATACTGCTTCAGCGCCGCGCCGATGCGCTCTACTCGATGGCTGTCGGTGATGCGCCGATCTCGATGCGGAAAAGGCATCCGTTTATTATATAATTAGGGGGGGCATACATTTTCATATAGTATCGTCAGCCTTTGCCGATATTGGCTCATCATCGAACCCTTTCGCTTTAACTATTGCTCCGTCGCCGTGAGTTTTTCTGTACGCGGTCGGTGAGCTTCCGCACATATTTTTGAAAAAACGGCTGAAACTATAGATATTATCGAAGCCGAGCGCCTCGTATATTTCGCTTATGCTCATATCTCCGGTGAGCATTGCACATGCCTTTTCAAAGCGCACCGAATTCAGGTATTTGATCACCGTTATGCCGAACTGCTTTTTAAACTCTGCCTCGAGGCAGTATTTATTTATGTAAAATCGCCCGGCGAGATGGTTTAGGTTTATTCTTTGGGTGTAATTTCCGTCGATGTAGCTTTTAATATTCAGCATATCGAGGCTCGGTGCTGCACCGCATGTTTCTTTGCTCTTGTCAAAGTGCGAAAATACAAGATACAGAAGTCCGAGCATCTTTTGCTTTGTCAATAATTGATAAAACGGCTCCCTACGCTTGAACAGCTCTATCACCTCGAGCAGCTGCGCTCTGAAATAGCTAGGGCTTTCTGGCGTGAAAACCGTCGGGATATCAAAGTCTATTATATCCTTACGGACGAGCTCCCGTTCCCGCTCAGTCAGCTCGCTGTAGGTCTTGTAGCATATGTATACCGACTCGCTTTTATTGTCGGTGCATAGGTCGAAGTGCACATGCGGCTGTATAAAGCTGCTGCCGGGCAGACTGTCAAAGCGGTGCTCGACATTCGGCTTTATGAAGATGACATCGCCTTTTTTGCAGAGGTATTCCGTTCCGTTTATCGTAAGTCTGCAGCCTCCGCCGTCAACGAATATCAGCTCGTAGTCGAATATTATTCGCCATCCGACCGTAAAGGGCGGCTCGATGACCGAGTATAGGGCAAATCTTACATAAGGCGAAAGAATATTATAATCCATATCATCCTCGCTTTGCTCAATAATTGATAAATATATCTTAACAATTGATATTGCATATGTCAATGCTTTTTCGTAGAATCGACATAGTGAAAATTTCTTTATTTACGGAGGAGCAATGCAATGTTTAACGGCTTAACATCAAATCTCGGCGATCTTGTGCATCTGTCGGATGCCTGTTCTCGTTCGATATCTCCCGAGAACTTCACCGGAGAAAAGGGAAAGGGCGGAATGGCGACGGAGGGTACCGGAGCGGCTTTTGCGAGCGAGCTCGGTCCGAAGTGGAAGATATCCCCGTCGGTCGCGATAAAGAGCGGAGAGACCTTTACTCTCGGAGAGATAAACGGATCCGGTGCTATTACGCATATCTGGATAACACCGCTCGGAACATTCCGCGATCTTATTCTGCGTATGTACTGGGACGGCTGTGAAAAGCCGTCGGTCGAATGCCCCATAGGTGATTTTTTTGCGCATCCGTCCGCAGACGACGAGTGTCTTATCAATTCTCTTGCTGTCTGTTGTAATCCGCTCAACGGCTTTAACTGCTACTGGCATATGCCGTTTAAAAAGAGCGCGAGAATAACGCTCGAAAACACAAATGACCGCGATATAGTAGTGTACTATCAGATAGACTACACGCTGACCGACATCCCGGATGACAGCGCATATTTCCATGCGCAGTTCCGGCGTGTAAATCCGCTGCCGTACAAGCAGGACTATGTTATCCTTGACTGTATCCGCGGAAAGGGACACTATGTAGGCACGCATCTGTTTTGGGGCTCGAATAATTCCCGCTGGTGGGGCGAGGGAGAGATGAAGTTTTTTATAGACGGAGACGAAGAATACCCGACTATCTGCGGCACGGGTGTAGAGGACTATTTCTGCGGAGCGATGGGCTTTGCGATGCATTGGAAGTACAAGGATTTTTCGACCGCGTATACCGGCTTTTATCCGACAAAGACCGATACGCAGAACCTTACGCAGCATAGGTTTTCTATGTACCGCTGGCATATTACCGACCCTATTCGATTCGATTCCGACCTGAGAGTGACGGTTCAGGCGCTCGGTTGGCGCTCGGAGGCGAGGGAGGAAGCGAGGTACCTCCCGCTTCAGGATGATATCTCGTCGGTCGCATACTGGTATCAGTCGGAGCAGTGTCTTGACTTTCCGGAGCTGCCTGATCGCGATTACCGCGAGCTGTTATGATATAATGCTTTTGTACGGCGGGCGCAATATCCCGCCGTATTTATGTAATTTATGCCATTTTTTATGGGCATTACTTGTTGAAATCAGCTATTGACAATCCGGGTAAAAAATAATATAATAAAGTGATTATGGAATAATCGCTTTGGCGATCGTTCGCACAGCTCACATGCGTTTGACGGCGGACGGCGAAATAATATAAACGAACGGAGAGTTATTATGGCAGAGATAAAGGAAGCAATAAAGGCAATCGAAGCGGGAAATTACATCATGTTCCGCGACAAGCCGTTTATCAGAGAAAAGAACGCTATCTGCTACGGCAGAATGGACGACAAGTACATACTCTTTATGCTTATACTGTCCGAGAAGGACGGCGAGGTGCTCGGTGAGATGAAGAAGATACCCGACAATGTTCTTGTCCAGATACTCAGCACCGACACATCAAAGCCCTCGCACGAGCGTGTTGTAAAGCAGACGCAGAAGAACGGTCTGTACGATGCGCTCGACATCGGTCTTATTTGGCTTGAGCAGATGAATAAGTAATGGAGCGGAATATGATGGCAAAGAATAATACGCGGTGCGCCGGACGCACACGTCGGATAATGCTTGCACTCTGCGCGCTGACCTGCGCTGCGGCTGCTGTGCTCGCCTCCTGCGGAAAAAAGGAGGACGGAGACAGCATCGGAGCCGATACATCGTCCGCCGAGTGCGACAGCATGAACGGTATAAACGAATCGGATGCCGATTCGAGTAGGGTGTACAATGCTGCGGCTATCAACCGTTTGACCGGACTTCCGCTTGATGACACTTCGCTGCATAATCATCGCCCGATCGCGATAATGATAAACAATATCAATGTCGCCTGCCCGCAGGAGGGGATCTCCAAGGCGGAGGTCATGTACGAGTGCACGGTCGAGGGCGGTATTACGCGAATGATGATGCTTGTAAACGACTACGAGTCTCTTCCGACCGTAGGCTCGGTGCGCTCCTGCCGCGAGTATTACCTTGATTTCTCTTCAAACCATGACGCTATTTATGCGCACATCGGCGGAAGCGAGGAGGCATATACAAATATCTATAACCGTCAGCCCGACGAGCTTGACGGACTGCGCGGGGATAACTTCTATTTCCGTGATCCCGAGCGCCGCGCGAATATGGGCATGGAGCACAGCGCAATGGCGAACGGCGAGCTGCTCAAGGCGGCTATCGAAAAGCGCGGCTACGATACCGAGATGGCTGCCGATACCGACACGAGCTTTAACTTTATTCCTTATACAGAGCCGCAGAACGCGACCGAGGACGGAAAGAGTGCCGAGAAGGTTGTTATTCCGTATACCGGCGTGCATCAGCCTCGCTACGAGTACGACAAGGAAACAAACAAATACAAGCGTTGGCAGTTTATTGACTGGGCTCACATCGACGGCACAACCGGTGAGCAGATATCGTTTACGAATGTGCTTGTTATCGCCTGCCCGCACGAGCTGCGCCACGACGAAAAGAACCATATCAACGTATATACCACCGGCTCGGGAGACGGTCTTTTCATCTCGGGCGGTAAGTACATAAGCATAAAGTGGACCAAGGACGGCGTTGATGAGCCGCTCCATCTCTTCCGTGAGGACGGTTCGCCGCTGCTGCTCAATTGCGGAACTACCTTTGTCAATATCATGTCTCCCGATACCATGGCTGCCATGACGATTGAATAATAAAAAAGAAAAAGAGAGAAAACAAGATGGAACTCAAGGGAAAGAAGATCAACTTTTTAGGCGACAGCATTACCGAGGGAGTCGGTGCTACCGATCCCGAGGCGATGTATGTCAACATCGTAAAGCATGATGCAGAGCTCGCAGAGGCGCGCAACTACGGCATCAGCGGAACGCGCATAGCGCGTCAGTCGAACGACGAGGGCTCGGCATACTGTGATCGTTATAAGAAGATGGACGAAGACGCGGATGTTGTTGTGGTTTTCGGCGGCACTAATGATTACGGTCACGGCGAAGCACCCATCGGTCTGACCACCGACCGTACCGGTGACACATATTACGGTGCATGTCATGAGCTTATTCGCGGACTTATAGAGAAGTATCCGTCTGCGACGATAGTCGTTATGACTCCCATCCACCGCGAGAACGAGGATGCGCCGAGCATGGGCAACGGCAAGCCGATGCAACTTTATGTAGACATTCTGCGCGAGGTCTGCGAAAAGTATTCGGTTCCCGTGCTTGATCTTTGGGCAAGCAGCGGAATCGTTCCCGATGTCCCGTCGAATAAGGAAAAGCTCTGTCCCGACGGACTCCATCCCTGCAACGAGGGCAACCGCATAATAGCCTCCCGTCTGATAGGCTTCCTGCGCGCTCTTTGATCTCACCCGAACAGAGTACTCCGGGCTTTACGAGGCTCTGCATTCTTCGGATACCGATACAGAATTAACCTATTCGGGGCGCGGTACGGTCTATCCACCGCGCCCTGTCTCACGAAACGGAAAGGCTGAACAATGTCACAATTCAATTATTATCCCGAGAATTATACCATGCTCTGCGATTTCTACGAGTTGACTATGGCTAACGGCTATTTTGTCAAGGGCATGGCTGACCGTATCACATACTTCGATATCTTCTTCCGCGAGATACCGGACGGCGGCGGATTTGCCATTGCCGCCGGTCTTGAACAGATCATCGACTATGTAAAGAACCTTCACTTCACCGAGGATGATATCGAGTACCTGCGCGACAGAGACTGCTTTGATGAGAGGTTTCTCGAGATGCTCCGTAATTTCCGCTTTACCGGCGATATATGGGCTGTTCCCGAAGGCACGCCGATATTTCCGAGCGAGCCGGTCATAACCGTACGCGCTCCCGCATATCAGGCGCAGTTTATTGAGACTTATCTGCTGCTCGTGTTCAACCACCAGTCGCTTGTGGCTACCAAGGCAAACCGCATTGTCCGCGCCGCAGAGGGCAGACCGGTCAGCGAGTTCGGCTCTCGCCGCGCTCAGGGTGCTTCTGCAGCTATCCTCGGCGCGAGAGCCGCATATATCGGAGGCTGCTCGAGCACCGCATGTGCTATTGCGGACGAGCGCTTCGGCATTCCCGCTGTCGGCACAATGGCGCACTCGTGGGTGCAGATGTTTGACAGCGAGTACGAGGCATTTGATTCATACTGCAAGCTGTATCCAAACGCTGCGACGCTGCTTGTCGATACGTATAATGTGCTCAAGAGCGGTGTACCTAACGCCATCAAGGCATTCAAAGCAAACGGCATAACAAAGTGCGGCGTTCGTATTGACTCGGGAGATATCACATATCTTACACGTAAAACGCGCAGGCTGCTCGACGAGGCGGGAATGACCGACTGCAAGATAGTCGTTTCAAACTCGCTCGATGAGTACATTATCCGTGATACCATTCAGCAGGGGGCGTGCATCGACTCGTTCGGTGTCGGCGAGCGCCTTATCACATCGAAGAATTCGCCCGTTTTCGGCGGCGTTTACAAGCTCGCGGCTATCGAGCGCGAGGATGGAACCATTGTTCCGAAGATCAAGATAAGCGAGAATACCGCTAAAATCACAAATCCGCATTACAAAAAGCTCTATCGCATTTATGAGGGCGACAGCGGAAAGGCGATAGCCGACCTTATCACCGTACACGACGAGGTTATCGACACGAGCAAGCCGCTCGAGCTGTTCGACCCCGAGCATATCTGGAAGCGTAAGGTGCTCGAGGATTACCGTATCGAGGAGCTGCAAAAGCCTATCTTCCTCGGTGGTAAGTGCGTCTATGAATCTCCGACGGCGTCTGAGATCCGTGATTATTGCGCGGCTCAGCTCGATCTGCAGTGGGACGAGGTAAAGCGCTTTGAAAATCCGCATAATTACTATGTTGACCTTTCTCAGAAGCTCTGGGATGTAAAGCAGGCGCTGCTCTCCGGCAAATATAAGGCATAAGAGCGCAGCTGCCGGCGGCTGCATGACCGAAATATAGGCTATTCTGCTCAGTTGTTATGATCTTGTATGCTGCGGCAGATTTTCTGTCGGATATTTTGCCTCTCGGTTGACAAAATCGTTTCCCTTGTATATAATATTATTATAGAACTGAGCCGGACGATCGCGTGGTATTATGCCGAAAGGTCGTATCATGAGGAAAGTCCGGGCTCCATAGGGCAGGATAACGGATAACGTCCGCCGAAGGCGACTTCCGGGAAAGTGCAACAGAAAAGAACCGGATGCTTATGCATCTAAGGGTGAAAAGGCGAGGTAAGAGCTCACCGGCATTGTGGTAACACCGTGCAAGTGTAAACCCTATCCGGAGCAACACCGTTTGTGGGAGCAGCGCAAGCTGATGTCTGCCCGACAGAATCCCATGGGTGGCGAGGATCGGCGCGGTAACGCGACGGCAAGATAGATGATCGTCAGCGCTTCGGCGCTTACAGAACCCGGCTTACAGGCTCAGTTCTTGGGGTTGTTAAAAAATTCGTTTTTTAACGGCCCCGTTTTTTACGAAGCAGTTCATATTTTATTCCGACCGAAGGGTCATAACGGAGTTATACCATGTATAATTGTGTTGAGAATACGGATTTCCGAGGCAAGAGCTGCTCGGTATGCGGCATAGGTATTTCAAATTATCCGCTTATAGATTTTCTGCTCTCGCGCGGTGCATCCGTTGTTGCGCGCGACCGCAAGAGCGAGGCGGAGCTTTCCTGCGCCGCAGCTCTGCGCGGCAGAGGTGTGGAGCTTCGCTGCGGAGAGGACTATCTCGACGATATAGAAGAGGACTATATATTTCGTGCACCGGGCATTCGATATGATGTCCCCGGCTTTGTCCGCGCGGTGGAACGCGGCAGTATTCTGACAAGTGAAATGCAGCTGTTTTTCGAGCTTTGCCCGTGCCGAATCATCGGTATTACCGGCAGCGACGGAAAGACCACCACAACAACTCTTATATCAAAAATTCTCGAGGCTGCGGGATACCGTGTCTTTGTCGGCGGAAATATCGGAAGGTCGCTGCTTCCCGAGCTCGGAAATATGACCGAAAACGACTATGCGGTCGTGGAGCTGTCGAGCTTTCAGCTGCATACAATGACTCTCTCGCCGGATATCGCGGTAGTTACCAATATTTCGCCGAATCACCTCAATTATCATAAGGGGATGGAGGAATATGTCGCCGCAAAGGAGAATATTTTCACCCACATGCGTCCCGGCGGCAGACTTGTACTTAACGCAGAAAACGACTATACCCGCGATATGGCAAATCGCGCAGCAGAGGGAACGGATCTGCTTTTCTTCGGTAAGGACGGCGATATATGCGAGCGGGACGGATACATAACGTCAGGCGGAAAAAGGATACTTCGCTGCTCGGATATTCTTCTTCCGGGACACCATAACATTGAGAACTATATGGCAGCCGTCGGCGCGCTGCGAGGTATCGCGGATGCCGATTCAGTGCATGCGGTCGCGTCGACATTTACGGGAGTTGAGCATCGCTGTGAGCTTGTCGGAGAGAGGAACGGTATCAAATATTACAACAGCTCCATCGATTCTTCACCTACACGAACGCTCGCTGCGCTCGGAAATTTCACCCCGCGCAGTATAGTTTTGATCTGCGGCGGTTACGATAAGCATATACCGTTTGAGCCGCTTGCCGCTCCGATATGCGATCGCGTTCGCACTGCCGTCATGACCGGTGCTACCGGCGAGGAGATATATAAGACGGTCGAGACAGAAGCAGAGCGCAGACGCGGACTCGGCGAGACTGTTCCGGAGCTGTATCTTTGTCCGGATTTTGACGAGGCTGTACGCAAGGCTGCCTCCGTCGCACACTGCGGGGATGTCGTGCTGCTCTCGCCTGCGTGCGCGAGCTTTGATGCGTTTCCGAATTTTGAGGTGCGCGGCAGACGCTTCAAGGCGCTTGTGGCAGATATTATTGGTAATTGATCTCTGCATTGATTGTGCAATTGCAGCTGTACTTTTGCGGCGGCCCGTAGAGTCGTGCCGCCGTACTGCGCCCAAGCCATACCACAAGATGTGTCTTGAGAATACAGCTATATCGAACTGCAGAAAGCAGTCGCTAACGAAAAGTGTACTTAAATCGACTAAGGCAGGCTATGTGCGCGGCTGTAAGCTGTGACAAACGTAATAAATCGACAGGTATAGAATAATCAAAAAGAAAGGACAAGCCCGCACGGCTTCAGAAACAAAACAATGTCTGCATCCGATTACAAGGCTCTCGGCGAGCGGCTTACTGCGCTGCTCGACCGACTGACCGATATAATGAGTGTCTCCGGCTATGAAAAGCAGAGCGCTGCCGCATATGCGGAGCTTGTTGCGCCCTATTTCGACAGTGTGGTCGAAACACCGCTCGGCAGTCTTATCTGCCGCAGAAGCACCGGCGACGGCTGTCCGCTGCTTCTTATCGACTGCCATGCCGACGAGATAGGGATGATGGTACGCGAGATAACCGACAGCGGCAGAATCAGATTTTCGCCGGTCGGCGGGCTTGACCGCCGCGCTATTGTAGCCGAGTCGGTCAGAATATACGGCAGGGGCGGCACGGTCCCGGGAATCGTATGCGCGCCGGAGCGCGGCAAGGATGCCGATTCGCTCTGCCCGATCTCCGAGCTTGAGATAGAGGCCGGATTGTCCGCCGAGCAGCTCGGAGAGCTTGTATCGGTCGGCGACGCGATAGGGTACGAGGGAAATCGTGCGCTGCTTCCGGGAGAGTATATCTCGCGCGGAATAGATAACAGCGCTTCCATTGCTGCCGCCATAGGCGCTGTTCAGCTGCTCGGAGACGATCTGCACGGGTGGAATATCGCGGTGCTGCTTTCCTCCGGCGAGGAAACGACTGCGCGCGGTGCGATAACCGGAGCATATGCTCTCGATCCGGACTATGCCATTGCACTTGACGTCGGTTTTGCGCGTGTACGCGGTACAGAATCGTCCCGAACTCTGAGGACCGGAGGCGGAGCATCACTCTCATATTCGGTGCTGACCGATCGAGCCCTGACCGATGCGATCATATCCCGTGCGCGCAGCGCAGGCACACCTATACAGACTATCGTAGAGACCTCCGGTACGGGGACCGACGGCGATGCTATCATCAGCCTGCACGACGGTATTCCCACCGCTGTGCTCAGCATCCCGGAAAAGAATATGCACACGCCGTCGGAGACCGTGAGCATTGATGATATTGTTCTGACTGCGAGAGCTTTGCGTGATTTTATTGCAGGCGGAACGGAGATATAGTTTTGACAGACGTGCTTTTTCGGGCGCGGCGATGCATATGCGGTAATAAGAATATGCATTTATTTTCATGAAAGGAAGTTCCTCTCTCGGGAGCATGTGGAATATATGAACGAACGTATTCTGTCTGTATTCGGGCAGCTGAGTGCTGCATTTGCGCCTACAGGCTGCGAGCATGAGCGTATCTCGGTAATATCCGGATTACTATCCGATGTCGGAGTTGATTTTTCGGTTGACCGCCGGGGCAGTCTTACCGCAGTTCTGCACGGCAGAGAAATCGGCGCAGGACTTGCTTTCGTTACTCATATAGATTCGCACGGAATGATGGTTACTTCGGTATCGGAGAACGGTATCTCGTTTGAGCCGTCGGCTGATCTCTGTACTGACACGGTATACGGAAAGCTCGTTACGCTCGGTACCGCCGATCGCCGTACAGACGGCGTTGTTTGCGCCGTTCCGCTGCATCTTACCTCTCGGCGCGATGCTCTTAAAATACCGGATTGCTGTGATATGTTTATTTCTGTGGGCAATCCCGATGTGCAGGAAAGCATGGCAGATTCCGACGACCGTATTTCTTCCGAGAGTGGAGTAAATCCCGATTGCTGCGCAGACGGTAAGCACCCGGGTATCTCCCCCGGAGATTATATCGCAATAAAACCGTATGACACCGTGCTCGGCGAGCGTTTGCTCGCGTCGACATCGACCGAATCGTGCGGCGCAGCCGCGTCTATGCTTGCAGTGCTGATCGGATTGTCCGAGGAGGGCTTTGTTCCTCGGCGGGATATCAGCTTTATATTCGCCGTCGGCGGAAAATCAGCCGTACCGGATGCGGTCTGTGCCGTTCGCTCGGCTATGCCGAGTGCTGCGATATATGTAGCTGCGGCAGCTGAACATTCCGAGGATGGAATTATTATTCCCTGCAAGCTCGGCAGAGCGGTATGCGCCCCCGAGCTGCGCGCAGATATAGCATCCGCCGCCGAGAGAATAGGCGCGGCCTACCGTGTAACCGCAGAGCTTAAAGCTCCCGTGCCGCTGCGTGCTATACAAACCGTCGGCGCCGGCATTTTCGCGGCGGTCATAGCAGTGCCTACCGAAATGCCGAATGCCGCAAGGCAGATATGCTCGATCGCTTCGCTCGAGGCGGCAGCGTCGGTAATATCGGCGATAACCGAGTCGGACATGCTCGGCTGCGGTTGAATTTTGCCCCGATAAGCTCGCAAGATCGCAAGATCGCAAGATCGCGTACCTATCTCGACATGCTTATCCTATAACGGGAAAATGTCCGCAAATAATAATATTTAATTTTGGAGATTTATATAAATGGTTATTTCCGAAGAACTTAAACAGCTCAGAGATGAGGCGGAGGCAGCGCTTGCTCCTCATTTCGCAGAAGTCGATAGGATCTCGACCGTATGCACCGAAAAGGTGCTCGAGGCATTTCAGCGCCATCGCGTAAGCGAATCGCATTTTGCTCCCACGACCGGTTATGGCTATGACGACAAGGGCAGAGATACTCTCGATGAGATATATGCAGAGGTGCTCGGCACAGAGGCGGCATTTGTCCGTCACAGCATTACTTCCGGCACACACGCGCTGACGATCGGACTTTTCGGACTGCTTCGTCCGGGCGACACACTGCTCTCTGTCACCGGAAAGCCGTATGATACGCTCGACAGCGTTATCGGGATTGTAGAGGGCGAGAGCGGAATGGGCAGCCTTGCCGAGTTCGGCGTTAACTTTAAAAAGGTGGATCTGCGCGAGGGTGTGTTTACCGATGCCGCTCCGGATCATCCCGTTTCCGATATCGTCGATCTCCCTGCGGTAGAGCGTGCTCTCGCAGAGGACAACCATGTCAAGGTCGCGTTCATTCAGCGCTCCAAGGGCTATCTTAATCGCCCGACGTTGACCGTCGCACAGATAAATGAGCTTATCGATTTTATCCGTGCGCGTTCCGATGCATACATATTTGTCGATAATTGCTACGGCGAGTTTACCGAGGAGACCGAGCCTAAGGCAGACGTCCTTGTCGGTTCTCTTATCAAGAATCTCGGCGGCGGTATTGCCGAGAGCGGCGGATATATCGCAGGCTCGCGCGAGGCTGTCGATCTCTGCGGTTATCGTCTTACCGCGCCCGGCATAGGACTCGAGGGCGGAGCGACGCTCGGAACGACTCGCAGCCTTTATAAGGGGTTGTTTTTCGCGCCGCATGTCGTTGCTCAGGCCATCAAGACGGCTGAGTTCGCCGCATATATCTTCGAGCGCCTCGGCTGCTCGGTCGAGCCGCGCTACGATACTCCCCGCAGCGACATAATCCAGCTTATCCATCTCGGCAGCGCAGAGCGCTTGTGTGCATTCTGCCGCGGTATTCAGAAGGGCTCTCCTGTCGATTCCTTCGTATCTCCCGAGCCGTATCAGATGCCCGGATATACCTCTCCGGTGGTCATGGCGGCGGGCGCGTTCACGCAGGGCTCGTCCATCGAGCTTTCCGCGGACGGTCCGGTAAGACCTCCGTACACCGCATATCTTCAGGGTGGTCTTACATATGAGAGCGGAAGATACGGTATTTTGACTGCTGCTCAGTATTTTCTCGACGCCGAAAAGTGATCCTCGTACAATTATTTAAATAAATAAAAAATGCCGGATAAGCGATAGAAGTTTTGATCTTTCGCTTATCCGGCTCTTCTTACAAATATCCCCCACGAGCTCTGTGCGGTATTTCATCACCAATACCGCGCGGTTGTCAAGAGGTAAATTCAGATTTTTTTATTCTGTCTGCGGGTTTGCTTTTTCCTTGATCTGCTCGGCGCGGGCAGCAGCTGTTCTATGAGACTGTCACATAGAGCGTCGATAGATGCATAGTCCATTGTATCGCCGTATATCCTCTCAAGCTCAAAGTGCGCATCGCGTGCCTTTGACAGCCGTTCGGCGGCGAGCTCGGTAAAGATATTTGCAGCCGAATCAAGATTGCAAAGCGCCCGCTCGGTCGCCTTGTCGGTGCAAAGCAGCTTTCTGCAGCCGAGCATGCGTACTCCGCGCTCGCGTGCGATATCCTCTCGCAGCGTTACCGCGATATTTCCCGCTCTTAAGACGCAGGCATTACCGCTCGGCGCGTCAAGTCCGACGGTATGAGGAATGCCGTACACAGTCAGCAGACGGCTGAGCGACTCGAGCAGCAGAGAGGCGACTCCGTGCAGGTCGCGCAGCGCGATCACCGTTTCGGCATCCTGCTCAAGCGTTGTTCGGTATACATATCCGTCCATGCCGAGAGCACCTACTATTACCTGAGCTGCATTCGGTATCTCAGCGCAAAACGGCGGTATGCATATCTCGGCGTCATAGGCGGATTTAAGCCGCGCTGATACTTTTCCTTTTGTATTTTCTCTATCTTTCCCGACGGAAGCCGCTATTTCCCGGGAAATACCTTCGCCGCTTTTCCCGTCGCATGTGCCGCCGCGCACACACCTATTGCCGCTATGCGCGGTACCGGATTTCTTTTTGCTCGCGTGTGCTGTAATAATTTTTCGTGCGAGCTGTTTTGCGTTGCTTTCGAGAGCTTTTGTATCTATACAGCTGCCGAGCAGCTCAAGCCTCAGCAGACTCGCTGTGCCAGCCATACCGAGGTAACGATATGCACCTCGGTATGCTTCTGTTTTCTTCTCGGAGAGCAGTATTATTTCGTCCTGATGATCGCGCAGCACCTTGCTGTCCCAGTATGCGCCGAGGTCGATAAGATTATCCCGCCAGCCGGGTGCGTCTGCCGCCTCCTCGTGAGGTGCCGTACCGTCAAACATAGCAATGCCGAGAGAGGGAAGGACTATGCCGTCAAGCGAGCCGGGGTCGGATGAGCAATCGTAGTATTCGACCTCGAGCCCGCGCTGCTCCGCCTCGTGTGCGATGCGCCGCATAAGAGTTGATTTTCCGCAGCCGGGACCGCCCTTGATTATGTATCTGCGCTCCTGTGCAAAGCAATCGCGATAGTGTGAGACAAATCCGCCGTAGCTGTTCATAGCGGCAAAATATTCTTTGTTCATAGAAAGAGACCGTTCCTTTCACATAGATATACCATGTACATAGTATGCTTAACGGAAAGAAACGGTCACATATTTTTCAGTCGATCAGTATCGGTTTTGTCTGAGCACCTCAAATGAGAGTATAGCCGCAGCGGAAGCCGCCGAGAGTGCCTCGGGAAAATCTCTGCCGTAATCGAGTCGAACTATCTCGTCGGTCACGGCTTTCAGGGTGCGGGATATTCCTCTCTTTTCCCCGCCGATTATCAGCAGAAGAGGGTAGTGCAGGTTCGCGTCATATACCGATACCGAGTCGTTAAGGTCTGTGCCTATTATGCGGAAACCAGCAGAGCGGAAGATACGTGCAGCATCCTCACCGGAGGCGGTCGCAATATCGGCAAGCTCTGATGCGCCTGCACTTGAGCGGCATACCGTTCCCGCGGCACTGAGCCAATTACGGGGAGATAGGACTATTCCGTCGACTCCTGCCGAGTAGACCGAGCGCAGCGCATAACCGAAGTTATAGGGGTCCGCGGTACCTTCTATCATGACATAAAAGCCGAGTTTTCTTGTTCGCTTGATAAAATCAGCATCGAGTGCAGGATAATCGCGCGGCTCGCAGTAGGCAATAATACCGCCGTGTGTGCTGCCGGAGGCTGCAGCATCTATCGCCGAGCGCGGCGCAGTGCACAGCTCAAAGTCTAAGGCGGCAGAGCGCGCTCGAAGCCATCCGAATTCCTTTTGTGAGCTCTCCGCGCGCTCCTCGGCGACAACGATGCGCTCTATGCGTCTCGGGCTGTACCCGGTCTCGGCTGCAATGAGCAGCGCCCGGACCGAGACTATGCCTTCGAATTGAATAAGATTGGATGTTTTTTCGTTTATCTGCATTTTGATTTTTTCCTTGATTATTTTGATTTTGTTCCGTGCCTGCATAAGTGATAGCTTCGTCTCACTATGCGCTGCTGCTGATATTGCGTTTCGGTCAATTATTCGTGTCGCAGCCGCTTTGAGGGCTTTTTTTATTTTATTTAGAGAGCTTTTCGGTTTCGATAAGGCACTCGAGATAGCCCTCGCGCACGCCGGAGGTACAGTGATGGACCGTATTAAGGCCGGCTGCGTCCGCGATCGCGCGCAGTGCAATGATCCCCGGAACGGCGGTCGTCATGCGGTCGGGTACAAGCAGCCCTATCATTGCTGCCGCATCCGCATTCCGATATGCGTCGGCATAACGCTCGCATACCCGCTCAAAGGCTGCGCGTGTGAGCATACCTCGTGATGGTTCGTTGCAGCCGGTACGATAGGGGAACCGTTCGCTTCCGATCTCGATAAAATCCGCTGTTTCCTTATTTTTTATCGCTGCAGAGCTGTTGTCGGCTGCCGCGAGGCGGAAGAGCACGCGGGCACTCCCGCCGACAAGAAATCCGTCGCCGCCGTTCATATTACCATTCTCAGGCTTATGTTTATTGCTGCGGTTCAGTATTCCGCATGCATCTACCGCATCGCGGACACAGCTGTATATTTTTCGGCTCTCGTCCGCGTTCGGAAATCTGCCGCTCCGGATGAATCGGTCTCTGAGCAGAACACAGCCGAGCGGTATGCTTACCGAGTCGGTCGGTTCGCTGTGCTCGAATCGGATAAGCTCGCAGCTGCCGCCTCCGAGGTCGATTGTCAGTCCCTGCTCGGCGTCTCCGAGCTCGCGCTTCATACCGAGAAAGCTCATTCGCGCCTCATCCTCACCCGACAGAACATCTATATACATTCCGGTCCTGCGGAGTATACGCTCGCACACTTGATCTGTATTGCTGATGTTGCGCAGGCTCGCGGTCGCAAAGGCATGGAGCTCGTCGCAGCCGTGTGCCTCCGCATCCTTGCGGTATTTCAGCAGCAGCGCGGTCAGCAGCTCTACACCTCGGTCGGTAAGAGCGCCGTCACTGCGGTGCCCGGCAAGCCCGAGTGTGGAGCTGACGGCATAGACAAGGTTCATACCGCCTTCGTCGCTTCGGTCAAAGATGTTCATCTTAACGGTGTTTGAGCCGATGTCGGTAACGCAGTAAAGCATGGCGTCCCTCCGTGTATACTTTATGCTATAATTATACCTATGCATTGTCTGTTTGTCAAGGAACAGTGCATTGGCGTTATGCTCGGAGGTATGATCCGCGCAGTGAGCTTTTGCGCATATACTACCGACAATTCTTCGGAATTTACTTTTGTTTTGACGCAAAAGAGCTGCCGCATTCCGAAACGGCTATTTGAAAGGTGCTGCGCTTATTGTTGGTGTATTCCGCGTATATGCCGAGCGGTGCGAAAGCTTGGGATAGTATTCTTTCACATGCCCTCGCGCAGCTTTACGAGCGCACGCTTTTCAATTCGGCTGACATAGGAGCGTGATATGCCGAGCTTCGCTGCAATCTCTCGCTGAGGCATTCCTCTCCTGCCTCCGAGACCGTAGCGGAGAACGATTATTTCGCGCTCGCGCGGCGTGAGCAGGGTGTCAATACCGCGCAGAGCCCGTTCGATGCCCATTCTGCGGTCGAGATCCTCGGCGATGGTGTCCTTAACGCTGATTATATCCATGTATGTAAGCGGATTTCCGTCCTTGTCGGTATCTATCGTATCTCCGAGCGGAACCTCATAGCATAGCTTTTTTCTCGAGCGAAAGTACATCAGTATCTCATTTTGCAGACACTTACTCGCATAGGTGGCAAAGTGTGTTCCGCAGTCGGGGCGAAAGGTATCGACCGCCTTTATCAGCCCGATAGTGCCGAGCGACATTAGGTCGTCCTGATCTGTACCGCATGAGCCGTATTTTTTTATGATATGTGCGACGAGCCTCAGATTATGCTCTATAACGGTGCGGCGTGCCTCCTTGTCTCCTTGCGCTATCAGTGAGAATAAGCGCCGTTCCTCTTTCGGAGCGAGCGGCGGAGGAAAATTACCGGGTGAGCTGACTCGCAGTGAGAAAAACGAAAAACGCCCAAGCAGTGTCGGAAATGTGCTGCCGAGCAAGCCTATCAGGTGTGAAAAGAACTGCATATAATGCCTCCTGCTGATTTTGTGCGGGCGTGCGTGCCCATCCCTTGCATTATATGCGGCGAAAAAAAGGAATTTCCCGCAATGTGACGGGAAATTCCGAATTTAAGTATGGATTGCATGTTCGACCGGCGCTGACGACGGTGAGCGGTTTCTCCGGCAACAGCTGCTTCAGTCCTTCGGGTAACGCTTTCTCGGCGGATCCTTCGGATAGCGCGAGCCGGGAGCTTCGGCTGTCATGCGGTTTCTGCGTCTGCCGGCGCGGAAGATGAGCAGGATCAGGCACAGCACCAGTACGAGTGCTGACGGCATTATGTATATGAGCGGCAGACTGCGCAGAGGTGCTTTAACATTTGCCGTGCGCTCGGCGGCGAGGTAATTTCCAAGATATCCATTCTCATAGCGTGTTGAGAGACCTGTGGGAGAGGATATCATCATCGTAGGCGAGCCGATGTATTCGCCGTTCTCGCCGCGCAGCATTATGACCATACGGTCTGTCGTTTTCAGCGCGGGATAATCGGCGAGCGGAAGGTTGATTTTATTCCATTCGCCCGGCGTTAACGAGCATACCGAGCTTATATAACTGCTGCCGCTGTATAGAAGAATATCAAGCTCGACCTCGGTTACCTCCTCCGGCAGCTGCGATACAAAGGCATCGAAGCTGAGATAATCAAAGGGCGAGAGATCGCGCGTATATTCAAATGCGGAGCGAATGCAGCGGCGCGACGGCTCGGTTATATCCTCGAGCTTGGCAACAAGCGCGTTTTTATGACCGAGAATATCCGAAACTAAGAGCGATACACAGCCGATACCGGCGCGCCAACCGTCTGCCGTTGTACCTGACAGGGAGAACAGCTCGGCTGAGCCGAGATAGGTCGGAGCCTCGGCAGTGCTTTTGACAGAGACCGCACACTTTGTGATAAGCGACAACGCATCAACGCCGAAAAGCGCATCCCAGCTTTCGCCGCTTCGGAATATCTCCGCATAGCTGTCGAGGATATCTGCGGCGGATGAAGTATCCATATATGTCAGTACATCGCTCGGTACACGTGTGATGAGCTCGGAGGCGCATATAAATTCGCTCACGAGAGGAGTTCGGCTCCCGACGAGAGAGAGATACATATGCGCAAGCCCTGCGGCGAGCTTGTCTGTGTTTCTGCCCGCATCGCCCGATATAGCATAGACGGCTATGCGGCGCGGTGTATCCGAATACTCAAGCGACGGTGAGAGAAGTATGTCGCAGAGCGAAGGGATATCTTCCCCGGACATCAGGTCGCTGTTTGCCGTCTCTCCCTCCGAGGCATCGGCGGGTACGGTCAGGAATATCGACCATGGCAGCTCTCCGCGCTGTTTTGTTTCCGCAGCAATCGAGGCGAGCAGAAGTGCAGCGGGATAGTTACCGTTTGCATCCGCCGAGAGACCTCCGCAGAGACGCGAAGCGAGCGGCAGATATACGGGAATAGTGCAGTCGGATGCCGTGTAGGTAAGACGGAGCAGCTCGGCGCATCGCGCAGCATATTCGGGCAGCATTTCTGTCTTTGTGTATTCCTCCGGAGCGTCGGTATCGGCATCTGCGCCGACAACGAAACCGGAGAGTGCGGATTTTCCTCCGTACCGCTCGCTCAGGAGCCGAATTATCGCGGTATATGCTGAGGCGGTCGATTCCGTACACGTATCGGGCATGAGATAGCTGCCTGAGCCTGCGGCGGTGCAGAGCATGGCGACCTCTCCTCCGCTTGTCGAGGAAATGCGCAGACGCAGCAGCAGAGATGAGCCCATACCGTCGTATGCCTTTATTTCGCGGTCAAGCTCTGAGAGTCGATCCGAACGGAAATAGTAGTCCTCATCGCCTATCGTGAGCTTGTTCGCGGTCGGCTCTGACGAGAGCAGGGTGGAGATATCGAGCTCAAGCACGGCACAGCCGGAGCCGAGCATTGCCGCATCGGTGGGATCGCCGGAGATGCCCTTGAGCGGTGCGTTCGGCACCGCCTGACGCTCCTTTGACGCGCCGGGAGAAATGCTTCTGTCGCGGAAAACAGTCAGCATTCCGCCTCCGGTACGTATCACCGCCGTAAATTTTTTGGTCATATATCCGTCGGTACGCAGCTTTACCGAAAAGGTCTCGCCGACCGCGACCGATGCGGCGGGAGAGAGCGGAGTAAGCGTTGCAGAGTCGCTGCTCTGCCATGAGTCGAGGGCATATATATATATCTTTGAGCCGCCGTATTTTGCGGCAATATCCTGGCTGAGCGTACCGGATATCGTTATCTCTCCGGTTCCCGAATTGTACTTACACGAGTCGCAGCTGCCGGCGAGCATAGCGTCAGAGCAGGGGAGTGATCCCGGTATGACGGCAAGCAGCGAGATGTCACCGTTGTCGTCCCCCTCCGTGTTCAGGCGCAGCGATTGCGGTGCTTTCTCGGGGAGAGGAAAGGTATATACGGTGATGTTTCCGCCGACAGGGGCAAATGTCAGCGGTTCATAGGGCGATACCGGACTTCCGTAGCTGCCGTCGGTCATATAAGAGCAGGTAATAGCGGTGAGCGGTGCAGCGGTGTGCATAATATAGACCGAGAGCGAGCTGCAATCGGCAAAGCTCTCGCTGCGCAGATCCTCAAAGCTTATATCCATGGCGGTGTTTGCGAGCGTATAGCGATGCAGTCCATCAAGCGTGGAGGCGCCTGCCGAAATATTGTCCGACAGCGCGAGATATCTCTGCGATGCGTTTTCGCGCGAGAATGCCAGTCCGTCGAGCAGCAGCTCACCGCTGCCGTCCTCTCCGGCATTTTCGACACCTATGACCACGCGTGAAATGGCGGCGGGCGCATATATCGAGCTGTGTACACCGCTGATGTCGGCATATACAGCGTTCCAGCCGTCTCCGCTTACGGTAAAGCGCTCTGTGAAAACGAGGTACTCGGAGACGTAGACCTCAACGAACATCGTCTCGCTCTTACCGGAGCAAAGATTGACCGCAAAGGAGAGGGTGTTTACCGAATGAAAGTCGATGCCGTCAGGATTACCGGAGATCGGTCCCTCGGGTATCACATACTCATCCGAGGACTCAAACTCCGCAAATTCTCGCCGCACCGACGACTCCGCAGAGTGGGGGTAGCGCAGCGATAAGCAAAGCCCGCCGTAAAGAGAGCGGTAAGGATAGACCGAATCGCCGTTTACGCTCGAGATCTCCATTCTCTCGCTTGTCCAACCGACCGTCTGATTGTCTATTATAAGGTCGGTGCTCGCCTCGTAGAGCCTGCTGTCCGCATTGCTTATAACGGTCACATGCTCGCCGCGGCTGACACCGAGCAGGGCACTTTCCGCCTCGCGTGCCGTGGCATAGTTAAAGCTGTCCGCGCTATCTGTGTCTGCGCTGCTGACGCTGAGCACCGTCTCCGCACCGATGGCATAGGTGATCGCCGTACCCGACAGCAGCAGGCACAGAGCGAGCAGCACAGACAGCGCCGATTTTATGAGTTTATGAGTATTTTTTGTGTGCATAATTTTGTTCCCCGGAAAAAATCCGTTTGTTTCGTCTATTTTAAAAGTCGGAATCGGTCACTGTTTATTACTTTGTATATGCAGTCTATGCATGCGTATATCCGATACATACTGCTTTACGGTGTTATTGTAGCATTAATTTGTAGAAAAATTGTTAAGAAGCGCGAACTAATTTGCCTGAATTTTTAAATTACGGTTGATTCGTTTGTAATTATGTGTTATGATAAGGTCGGAGCGGTAAAAACACCGATGCTGACACATATCGCGTGACCATGCCCTCCGAGCATAACATTGTATACAGAGGAGAATAAACAATGGATAAGAATAAAAAACTGCGTGTCGGTATTATCGGCACGGGCGGAATAGCAAATCCCCATCTCGACAGCTATCTCAAGCTCGATAATGTTGAGGTGGTTGCGGGCGCCGATCTTGTACCCGGAAAGGCGGAGGAATTCTTCCGCGCACACGGTCTCGAGGGCATTCACTGCTATTCGAGTCACAAGGAAATGATAGACAATGAACCCGATCTCGACGCTGTTTCGGTCTGCACCTACAACCGCACACACGCAGAGTGCTCTATCTACGCGCTCGATCACGGTCTGCACGTTCTGCTTGAGAAGCCTTTCTGCGTTACTATAGACGAGGCTAAGGCTATTATGGAGGCGGAGAAGCGCTCGGGCAAGATTCTGACTATCGGCTTCCAGCCCCGTTTTGACGCAAATATGCAGATGATAAAGAAGATAGTTCAGTCCGGTGAGCTCGGAAAGATCTACTACATTCAGACCGGAGGCGGCAGACGCCGCGGTATTCCGGTATCGCGCGGCAATACATTTATTCGTGACGATACGGCGGGAATAGGTGCTATGGGTGATATCGGCTGTTATTCGCTCGATATGGTGCTCAACGCTATCGGATATCCGAAGCCCCTCACCGTTACCGGCTATACCTCCTCCTTCTTCGGACGTGACCCCGAGACCTACATGAACTGCGGACACCCCGAGTTTGCGAAGGAGTTCGGAGTTGATGATTTCGCAGCAGGTTTTATACGTCTCGAGGGCGGTGTGATACTCGATTTCCGTATCTCGTGGGCTATGAATATGGATACCCCCGGTGATACCCTCATTCTCGGTACCAAGGGTGGTCTCCGCATTCCCTCGACCGATTGCTGGAACGGCTCCGTCGGCGGCCCTATGAAGATATACAAGACCGTTGCGGGTGCCGAGACCGAGATGGTCATACCGATCATAAACGACGGCACCGATCTGTTCGCACGTAAGGTAAGCGCCTTTGTTGATGCGATTGTCGAGGGCGGCACCTCGCCCATCCCCTCGAGCCAGATCGTTATCAATCAGGCTATTATTGACGGAATCGTTCGCAGCGCTCGCTGCGGTGCCGAGGTAACCGTCGACATTCCCGAGATCGACTGATTTTCATAAGCGATAAAAGCAAAAAGCAATCGGCTTCCCGCTGTGGGTGGTCGGTTGCTTTTTTAGGTGCGTTAAGTCGATGCTTGTCGGAGCTGATAATTTTCAAAGCAATATAGAAAGCTATGTAGACTTTATTCGGCTGCGCGGTGATACTGCTCGGTCGTATTTGTGTAGATGAGCGAGAGTGTGCCGTCCTCCGAGAGCGAGTATGAGAGGGTCATCGGTGCTTCTTCGCCGTCCGCCGTCATAATTATCGCATCACCGCTGACCTTGTACATGCCGTGCTCTATACTTCCGTCGCCGAAAGCGTAATAATCGGTGACGAACGCCGAAGCGGTCGCCGAGCGGTATGCTTCGTAGCTTTCGTAGCCGTATACATCGGCGTAGTAGTCGGCGAACTCGTCAAAGCCGTACTCGACACCGCCGAATATATCGGAGAGTGAGCCGAGATTGTCGTGAACGGTGTGCATGCAGCGGTCAAAGAAATCGGAGAAGTGCTGCTTCGTCGTCTCGATATCATAGTGAAAGTCATAGCTGCCGTCAGATGAGAAGGTCGCTTCCTTGACGGTCGTCAGTCCCGATTTGTCGATGAGAGCTATCTCCTCGGCGGTAAAGTCGTAGAATGCGAGAACATCTGATACCGCCTCCTCGTCGAGCGCTATCTCGGTATGCCAGTCTCCGTGCAGCGGAGCCGCCTTATTAACGCATGAGGCAAGCGATACTATTGCCGCGCCGATGAGCAGGGCAGAGATGATTTTTTTCATGGATATGCTCCTTTCGTGAGCCGATATTGTATAGCTATTGTATGCCGGTGCATTATTTAAAATGAGCGGGGCGCAACGACAAGCGATGCGCTCCGCTCGAAAGTATAGCATATTTGCATACACTTTGTCAATATTCGGCTGCCGCAGAGCGAAAACATGTTCTTAGCCGATGCTTTGCAGTCTGAATCGCTCCCGGCATCAGGGCGCGTGATGCTCTGCGTCCGAAATCATTCGGAGCGGAGAGCGACTACCGGATCCTTTTTCGATGCGCTGCGTGAGGGAATTATGCCTGCAAATAGCGTGAGCAGCACGCTTATTGCAATGAAGAGTAGCGCGAACGGTATCGGAAGCACCGCATTGAGATTTTCAAGATCGGTGAGCGAATGGAGTACAATGTTCACGACAATGCAGAGCAGATAGGTTATGCCCACTCCGATAACACCTGAGGTAAAGCCGATTATCGCCGTCTCTGCATTGAACATGTTCGAGACGTTCCGTTTTGACGCACCTATTGCCCGGAGAATGCCTATCTCCTTTGTGCGCTCCTGAACGGATATAAGGGTTATTACACCTATCATGATGGAGGAGACAATCAGCGATATTGCGACAAATGCTATCAGTACGTAGGTAATTGCATTGATGATGGTGGTGACGGAAGACATTATTATGCCGACATAGTCGGTGTATTTTATCTGTCTCAGCTCGTCGACCGTGTCATTGTAGTCTGATATAGCATCGGTAATGGCATCCTTGTTCTCGAAAGAGTCGGTGTAGATGTTGATGGTTTTCGGTACGCTGCGGTCGATATAGCCGAGCGTCTCGAGAACCTCGTCATGACTCTGCTCGGAGAATTCAAGTGCGGTATCAAAGTATTCCGCGCACTGCTCGTCGCTATAGCTGCCGACAGACTCATCGAAGAGCGCTGCACGTGCGGAATCGTCAAATGCAGCGAGCTGCGCCTCGGCAGCCTGAGAGTATTTTGCGCTCAGCTGCTCAATAAGCGACTTTCTTATCATATCGGTGATTTCGTCGTCGCTCATAGATGAGATATACGTGCGTACCTCGGCCTCGCCAACCTTCATTTCGGCACTTACATATGATATGACCGCGCTTTCCATATCCTCACGCGACATAGAGGCAAGTGCTGCATCCGCTTGGAGCGCGACTGTCTCTTCCGGTGCTGCCGTTGCGATCTTTGTATATAGCTTTGCACGGTCGGATTCGCTCAAAGCGGCAGCTGCGCTGCGAAAATGCTCTGCTTTTTCCGTCGTGTCGAGGCTGTCTGTATCGGGCTTGAAGGGCAGACCGGTGAGCAGGTCGGTATCGGTATTTTCGAGCTGTGCGGATACAATGTCGGAGTCATCAATCTGCTCTATGATGTAGTCTGTAAGGGCGGATGTATATGCTATCGAGCCGCTTAGAACAGAGGATATCGCGCCCTCCTTCGGACGGATAATGCCGCTGATATGCAGCTCTTCCGCGTTTGTCCAGAGATATTTTAGTCCTGTGTCGGTATCGCGCAGATCGGTGTAGGTGACAGATCCGTCTGCCGCGGTCTGACGCTCATAGCACGATGAGGGGAGAATAAAGCGGTAGTCGCGTCCCATTATCTCGTCGTAGTCCCATCTCCCGACTGTCTCGTCAATGCTCTCGCCGTTCTTGGTGGCCTCGAGTATCTCGGAAATCGTGTCCTCGGATATGAGACCGAGAGCGTAGAGACTCATTTCATCAAGCTCATTATTTTCGTCGACAACGAGCAGAATATCGTTGTATTCGCTCGGCCAGTCGCCGGTGACAAGCTCGTACTGGTCATAGAAAATATCGGAGAACAGCGAACCGTCAAGACCGGGCAGCATCTCCTGCCACAGCCTTGTGCTTCTGCTTGAGCTGCTCATCATAGAGGAGAAGATATTGTTTGCTCCGCCTGCCGACATCATGCTTGATACCGCGCTCTCGTCCATGCCGTAGTACTCGGCGAGCATTCTGCGGGTAAGCTCCTCAGTGTCGCTCTTGGTGATACTGCCGTCGATGTTCTCGGTGTATATCTGTGGGTCGAGACCGTAGCCGTACTGTATTCCGGTAACTGCATCGCGCAGTCCGGTCGTGTCATTTTCGTCCTTGACAGCCGCAGTAAGATACTCGTTAAACGAGCTGAGGTCGTTTTCGGACTCCTCTACTTCGCTCAGTGCGTTTATCATATCGTAGACCATCGACTTTTGATATATCGCGTCGTTTTCATGCGCCTCACCGGATTTTGCATTACCGGTAAAGGTTGTGAGAAGGGTGGTTATATCAACGGTGGTTGATTCAAGGGTGATAGGATAAGAGGAAAGAGTCTCCTCCTGCACAGAGTCGATGAACATCGTCATTCCCTGAGAAACGGCGAATATCAGTGCAATGCCGATAATTCCGATGCTTCCCGCGAATGAGGTGAGAATTGTGCGCCCCTTTTTGGTAAAGAGGTTTTTAAGTGACAGCGAAAATGAGGTCGCAAGCGACATAGACGGTTTTTTTGCCTCTTTGCGCCGCTCCGAGCTGCTTTTAGCCTCGGCATCGGCAAGTCGCTTTGCATCGGTTGCTTCAAGCTCTGACAGTTCAGCATCGCTCAGCGGTGCCGAATCTCCTGTTATTCTGCCGTCGAGAATGTTGATTATTCGCGTTGAGTAGCGCTGTGCAAGCTCGGGATTATGCGTTACCATAATAACAAGTCGGCGCTCGGAGATCTTTTTCAGTATCTCCATTACCGTAACGCTCGTCTCTGTGTCGAGAGCTCCGGTAGGCTCGTCGGCAAGGATTATATCCGGGTCGTTTACGATAGCGCGCGCAATTGCCACACGCTGCATCTGACCTCCCGAGAGCTGCGACGGGCGCTTTGAGAGCTGTTCACCGAGCCCTACATCCTTCAGTGCCTGCACGGCGCGCTTCCTGCGATCGGACTTTTTAATGCCCGAGAGCGTCAGCGCAAGCTCAACATTCTGCAGTACCGTCTGATGCGGAATGAGATTATAGCTCTGAAATACAAAGCCTATCGAATGGTTTCGGTATGCGTCCCAGTCGCGGTCGGTGTAGCCCTTTGTGCTTCTGCCGCCGATGGACAGGTCTCCCGAGGTGTAGCTGTCGAGACCTCCGATTATATTGAGCATTGTTGTCTTTCCGCAGCCGGACGGACCGAGGATAGAGACAAGCTCGCTCTCGCGAAATTCTATGCTGACCCCTCGCAGCGCCTCGACCTTTCCGTCGCCTGCGGGATATTCTTTTCTTATATCGGTTAATCTGAGCATAATACTCCTTTCACGTGTCGGCTCGGCAACTGTTATAATATGTCATATTAACAGTGTCATTATAAACCTTACAAGTGAATAGTTCATTCTGAATTAGTTAACAATCGTTCGACATATCTTTAAAATCGTGCGATCGGATGCGGCGCACGGCCTCTCGGGCATTAAAGAGTACGAAAGAACAGAGCGCTATCCTATCTGCGGAGGATGATGCCGGGATAAAAAAACCCCCGCTCAAGCGTGCGGGGGAGAGATAAACGTATTATTCGGTTTGTGCCGAGGACTCAGTCCTCTCGGAATCAGCCCTCGTCGGACTCATCCTCATCCTCTACCTCGATATCGTCGATCTTTGTATTGCAGTTAGGGCACTCGATGCTGCCGTTGAGCATATCCTCGGTGATATAGATCTTATCGCCGCAGTTCGGGCACTCAAGCTCGTAGAGATCGTCATCGTCATCATCGTCGCAGCAGCAATCGCAGTCGTCGTCATCGCAGCAATCGCAATCGTCTCCGTAGACGTACTCCTCTACCTCGCCGAGATCGTGGTCGAGCTCGTCGATGTAGTCAGCCATAACGTCTGCGCGCTCCTCGTCATCGGTGAGATCGTGAGCAAGATCGTCAACAATGTCGATCAGCTTGAGAACGATCTTTCCCATGTCGGAGTCAGCATCAAACTTCATTCCCTCGAGCATACCCCTCAGATATGCAACCTTTTCGATGTTTTCCATGATATTACCTCCGAAAAAAACAAGTTGTCTGCGCCGGCTTTGCCGGGCAGGGAGTCAGCGTCCGCACCTTATGCGCGGGCGAGATATTCGCCGGTTCTGGTATCTATCTTGAGCTTGTCGCCGATATTGATAAAGAGCGGAACCTTGATCTGAGCGCCGGTCTCGAGAGTTGCGGGCTTGGAAGCGCCGGTAGCAGTATCACCCTTGAAGCCGGGCTCTGTGTCGGTAACCTCGAGCTCAACGAACATAGGAGGCTCAACGCCGAATACGTTGCCCTTGTAGGAGATGATCTTGCACATCATCTCTTCCTTGACGAACTTAAAGTTGTCATCGAGCTTGTCGGCGCCGATGGGCAGCTGCTCGTAGGTATCGGTATCCATGAAGTAGTAGAGATCGCCGTCGTTGTAGAGGTACTGCATTTCCTTTCTCTCAACATATGCGTTCTCAAACTTATCGGTCGGGCTGAAAGTACGCTCCGTAACAGCACCGGTAATGACATTGCGCAGCTTTGTTCTTACAAATGCCGCACCCTTACCGGGCTTTACGTGCTGGAACTCAATGACCTGAAGAACATTTCCGTCCATCTCAAATGTTACGCCGTTTTTAAAATCGCCGGCTACTACCATATAATTTTTCCTCCGATTAAATGTAAGAATGAAAATAACGAACTTTACAATTCAAGTAATTATAACATCTCTGCGACTTTTTGTCAATAGCAAACTACTTATGTCTGCTCTGCTTCCGTCGCAGCCGATGATCTATACACAGAGCTCGATAAGCTCTTTCGGACAGCTCGTGAGTATGCGTGCGCCGCCCTCCTCTATAAGTGCCATATCCTCTATGCGTACGCCGCAGCGACCCTCGATGTATATGCCGGGCTCGACCGTTACGATGTTGCCCGGATGCAGTCTGCGCTCGCCCGCATGCGGCGAAAGATTCGGTGCCTCGTGTATAAAGAGACCTACTCCATGACCGAGACTGTGACCGAAGCATTTTCCATATCCCGCATCGTCTATTATCTTCCGCGCGATACCGTCAGCCTCGCTGCACAGCATTCCGGCGCGCAGAGCGCTCTCTGCCGCAAGCTGTGCACGCAGTACGGTGCCGTAGATGGTGCGCATTTCTTCATCTGCGCGGCCGATACATACCGTACGTGTCATGTCGGAGCGATATCCGCTGACCTCGGCACCGTAATCCATTGTCAGAAAGCCGTGCTCGAGCGGGATGTTTCTCGGTACTCCGTGCGGGAGCGAAGAAGCACTGCCCGACACAGCTATCGTCTGAAAGGCGATGCCGTCGGCACCGCTGCGGCGCATAAAAAAGTCAAGCTCGAGCGCCACATCGGTCTCCGTTCGCTCCAGCGAGATGAACTCGAGTATATGGTCAAATGCCCGCTCGGCTATGCGCTGAGCGCTCTCGATAAGCGCGACCTCATCCGGTGTTTTTACCTCGCGCAGAGCATCGAAGCTGCCGCGTATCGGCTCAAATGTGCAGTCGGGGTACTGCTTTTTCCAACGCTCAAGCTCGGCGCAGGTCATGTATATATCCTCATAAAAAAGTCGCTTCACCTTGCCGTCGCGCAGAATAGGCTCAGCGGTTCCGAGGCCGCGGTCGAGCAGTACGGTCTCGAGCGGCTGCGCGATTTTCGCGCGCGCCGCCTCAATATACCGCGAATCCGCAAATACTACGGAGCGGTCATGCATGATGATCGCATAACCGTCGGTATATTCGAAGCCGCAGAGATATCGGATATTTTCGGGGCAGGTCAGTATCAGTGCCTCGCCCTGATCTACAAGCGCCTCTGCGCGCCCGACCTTTTCTTCCGTCAGCTTATTATTCACACTTTTCACCTCTTGCTTGTGTACTATTTCGCAGTGCAGCCCCGCCGTTTTATGGATTTGTGCCCAAGAGCTGCTCGGTGAGCGTTTTCAGCGCGAGCGCATCCTCGGCCTGCGTGCCGTCGGACTCGCATACTATGCTCGGTGTCAGTCCGTATTCGGCTATCGCCTCGGCAAACGGCTCGTAGGGAGGACCGAATTTATCATCCTTAAAGGTGAGATGCTTCTTCTCGCCCTTATCGGTGTACTCTATCTTTGAAAAATGGCAGTGCAGATCGCGGGCATAGCTGTCACCGAGCGTCTCGCCGATGCGATCGAAGACCCGACGGTAGTCGTCCTTTGTTTTGAATGCAGCGCCGAGCTCGCGACAGTTGACGTGTCCGAAATCGACAACGGGGGAGAGTGTCCCGCCGAGCTTGCACAGCTCTATGACCTCTTCTATCGTGCCGAGCTGATTCAGCTTTCCCATCGTTTCGACACCTATGCGAACTCCTGCGGGATTGTTTACTGTCTCAAGCGCTTTATACAGCGTGTCGGCGGCGAGCCTCATAGCCTCCTCACGCGATATTTTAGCGGCGCTGCCAGCATGAACGACGATTATATCCGCACCCATTGCAGCAGCAGCATCAACGCTCTGTTGAATATATACGAGACTGTGCAGACGCTTTTCGGGATCAACGCCCGAGAGCGAGATATAGTACGGCGCATGCACCGATAGTGCGATGCCGTTTGCACGCGCCGCTTCTCCGAGCTTTCTAAAGCCCTCTTCGCTTCCGCGAATGCCGTTTCCGCCCTGATATTCGTATCTGTCAAGCCCGAGTGAGGCTACAAATGCGGGAGCTTGGAGCGTGCTTTTTCCGCCCGCAGCCGCAAAGCTGAGCGAGTTTCCTGCCGGGCCGAAGGTCGCTTTTTTATTCATGTCTTGTTTTCCTTCCTCTTGTATAGATGCTTCAGGGGTATCTCACCGACGCGTTTCAGGCGTGTTCCGATATCCTTTCTGTCCTTTATAGGGTCGACGAGTATGCAGCGAACGCCCGCTCCGCGTCCCGCACAGACATCGGTAAATATTTGATCTCCGAGCATCATCGTTTCGTCGGATGATGCGCCAACCTGCTCCATCAGACTGATAAGAGCGGTTTTTTTCGGCTTTCCCGCTTTTGATATCGCCGGGTAATGTGTCTGATCGTTGTATAGATCCACCCGCGCCGCCTTGTTATTCGAGACGAATGCGAGCTTTATTCCCGCCGCTTCGAGCCTTGCATAAAAATCGAGCGCCGCCTCGGGCGGTGTCGGACTTTCGTAGGGCGCGAGCGTATTGTCGATATCCGATATAACGAATCGAATGCCGCTATCGACGAGCATTTCAGTGTCTATCGCGGCGATATCGTGTACATATAGATCGGGAATGAAAAATGAGAGCGCGCCTCGGCGACGCGTGAGTTTTTTTGTCATATTCGGGTGTCAACCTCGGATTTTCGTAATAATCGTTTGAATAGAGATTGCAGATGTTGTTTACCGAAATGTGCATTTCGGATGTTAGTTTAAACCATCGGAATGCACAGATATCCCCGCCGATGCACGGCAAAACCGACCGAGCGTTCTCGGGTCGATAGGCTCGGGGAGTTGAGCGGTCAGAGTGCTTGTTGAGCAGACCGAGATGTAATATCCTCTTTTTATATAGGTGCGTATCGGATAAATTTTTTCGCCCGATACCGCGGCATTGCCGTCAATACAGAAGCTGTCGCGCGGCATGGAAAAGCCGTTGCCTGTCAGCTTCATAAACGCCTCACGACATGTCCAAATTCTGAAAAACGCATCTGCTATGCTGTCCGCCGTTCTGACGGTCTCTGCGTCGTTCTCGGAAAAGAAACGCTCCGACAGGGCAAGCATTCGCTTGTGCGGCAAATAGCGTGGCTGCTCGATATCAAGTCCGCAGGGGGCTGTTGAGAGCGCGGCTCCCGCAAGCATTCCGCTGTGCGATAATGAAATATACTTGCCCGACAGCGTAGGAGCGCCGAGCTGTGAATATGTTACGGCGCCGTCCTTTTCACGCATTCCCGCAGCAGTGTGCAGCACACAGTCGAGCGCGAGCGACGCCGCAAGGGACAGGGCACGGTCTTTCGGTGCGGAGAGCGCATTATACTTTGCTCGCCGTGCCTCCGATATTCCGGCAGTGAGTCGGACTGAAAGCTCAGGATCATCGAGCAGCGGAGCAGCATCTACGAGACATATAACGGGCTCTCCGGGCTTTTGCATTATGCCCAGGTCGGATGCGCCGTTGTATGAGATGCTCCCAGCCCGTTTTTCTATTGAGCCGTCGGTGTTATTCTGCACGGTCATAGCGTGCGGAGACAGCCGTCACCGATGCGGCAGCTATCGGCATCGGTGCGAGCTTCGCCTGGCCGAAAAGGTAGTACAGTGTGCTGACCGCGCCGCCGAGAATCATAAGAACAGCCATTATCAGTGCGACTATTCTTGATACCGGAGTCCTTTTCTGTCCTTTTTTTACGGGAGCTGTTTTAGGTGTATATATGCTTTGCTTATCTGCCACTTTTGGTACCTCACATTACATTACTGTATCGAAATAATTATATATTAATACGTAAAATAAATCAAGGCGGAACTGTTAAAAGAAATCGCACAGTCTGCCGCACGTTCATGGGCGGCTCGGCATAATTACCTATCTGCTTCTCCGGTTTCTTTGCGCTCTGCCTGCTTTTCTCTGCGGTAGAGAACGGCGTTCATTACCGTACCGGAGAGTAAGAACAATCCGCAAATTACAGAAAATGCGTCGTGCGTGAGCGAGGCAACGGTGCTGCCCGAGCACATTCCTATATCGGCGGTGATATAGCCCTCGCCGCCGTATTCTATCGAGTCGAGTATAGCGCCGGACGGAGAGATGAATGCAGATATTCCGGTAGATGCCGAACGAACGGTGTATCTGCCGGTCTCGACAGCGCGGAGCACGGCACTGCGGAGGAGCATCTCGGAGCCTGACTCACCGTACCATGAGTCGTTTGAGAGTATGAACAGCGCCTTGCCGTTTTGAGCCGCACGTCTTGCTTCTGAGGAGTAGAGCGAATCGTAGCAAACGAGCACGCCGACGGTGCCTTCATCTGTCGGTATAGAGCTGCTGTCGCTGCCGGAGGTAAGCTCGGTTCCGCTGAGATTCAGCTTCGAAAGCGACGGCATTATACGTTCGAGCAGACCGCCGAGCGGGACGTATTCGCCGAACGGGACGAGGTGCTTTTTGCTTACCGTCTCCTCTCCTATGGTACCGTCGGGCGATACGGCATAGACCGAATTATAGGTCTTGGTTATGCGGTTTTCATTTTCGTCGTAATCGGTATCCTTGGAGAAAGCGCCGATTATCAGAGTACTTCCGCTCTCTGCGGAAAATTTTTCGAGCTTTCTTGCATACGATTCGTAGTAGCCGAGATCAACGCTGACGGCGGTCTCCGGCCATACGATAATATCCGGTTCGTCTGAATCGGAGGAATATGCGGACAGCTCGAGATAGGTTGCGAGCGCATCCTCGCTTGCCGTTCCGCCCCATTTTTCGGCCGTGCCGATATTAGCCTGAATTATACTGATCTTTTTGCTTTCATCGCTGCCGCCCGCGACAGCCATGTTTATCAGCCCGAATAGATAGCTGAGCAAAACTGTAAACGTGGCGGCGACGACATAGCCGTTCTTCTTTGCCCATCTGCTGCGCTTCTTTTTAGCTTTGACCGTTTCGCCGGGAACGAGCTTTTTGTATCTGCGATGCCCTCCGGCGGCGTAGGGCTGCATCTGATCGAGCTCAGCCTCCGAAAAGCTGCGGAAGCCGAGCGCAAGCATCGACGCGGTGAATACGATAATGAACGCCACAAACGGTGAGCCGAACAGAGCGCTGCCCTGAACGAGCGGCAGACAATCGGTCTGTGTCAGTGCGAGCGGCGCGAGCGGAAACTGCATGGGCAAAAGTCCGGTCAGCCATTCGATGAACGAAAAGGATGCGGCGAAGGCAATTGCTTCTCCTGCACCGCCGAGCCTGACCGACAGCGGATATGCGAGGCGGCATATCGGCGCGCACAGCGCAAGCGGCAGCGCGAAGAGCAGTACGAGCAAGAGCCAGCCGGCAAAGCAGAGAAGTGCTGCCGTCGGACGCGATACAGATGCATATTCCATCGGGTACATGCCGTAGATGAACAGATATCCTATACCGAAATAACCCACGGCGTACATCAGTGCATGTCTGAATAAATAACCGCGTGTGAAGATTATGTATGCGATTATCGAGATCGAAAAATACGGGAGAAAAAACAGAGACGGAAGGTTCAGCGGCAGTGCCGTTAAAATTCCTGATATGAGTGCGAGTATCAGATACATCGGTTTATCCTCGTTTTTGCTTTGTGCGGCTTTTTGCCGCCTGCTGCTTGGTTTTAGGGCGCACGGCAGACTTCGGACGTGTGCTGTTTTTCCGGCGTTTGCTGTCGGCGGAGCGTTTGTGCGTCACGGCATTGTCGCTTCCTTTAAAACTTGAGTTCTTTTCCGGGTGCGTTTCAGCTGCGGCGCGGACGCTTCTTTTAGATTGACTGACGTTTGATGCCTTATCCATGCTGCCTTGGCCTGCAGTCTCTGCGGCAGCTGCTGTCGGCTCATATGCTCCGCGGTACTCCTTGAATTCGCGAAGAAAGGGAATGTGCTCCGGGTCGGAGGGTATCTCATATTCCTTGCCCTCGAGCGAGAGCTTATATGCATACAGCGCCTGATGTGAGTAGCCGCGTGCGCGATCCTCGCGGTTGATGCCGTATTTCCCCTCGCCGAGCAGCGGGTGCCCCGCAGCCTGCATCTGCGCACGTATCTGATGCGTTCTGCCGGTGACGAGAGTTACCTCAAGCAGCGACAGCTCTCTCTCCTCTGCGAGCACTCGGTAGTCGGTTATCATCGTGCGTCCGTTCGGAGTTTTTCGCTCTCCGAAGTGAACGTGCACTATGCCGTGCTGTGCGTCCTTTTCCATCCAACCGGTAAGCCGTCCGCGCTTTTTTTCCATATAGCCGTGAACTGCACACAGATAACGCTTTGTAACCTCTCCGGCACGGATCTCTTCGTTTATACGGCGCAGCGCCTCGGCGGTCTTGGCAGCTATAACTATTCCTCCGGTATTGCGGTCGATGCGGTTGCACAGTGCAGGGGTAAAGCTCCGCTCTGTATCAGGGTCATACTTTCCCTCGCGCCACAGATAGGCAAGGACATTGTTTATCAGCGTGTCGCGCTCATCGATACGGCTGCCTCCGCCTGCGCTGTTGTCTCCGCCGTGTACAGCCATTCCGGGTTTTTTGTCGATAAGGATGATCTCTTCATCCTCATAGATTATATCTATGTGCGGCGTTATCGTGCGATACGGCTCGGCTTTCGCTTCTCCGTTATCGGACAGCAGATCATCGGGCAGAAACAGCTGCAAGGTATCTCCCTCGCAGAGCTTTTGAGATATATCGGCTCTGGCGCGGTTCACCTTTATTTTTTTCTTGCGTATTGCCTTGTACATCAGCGACTGCGGCAGCAGCGGCAGACTTTTTGACAGATATTTGTCGAGACGCTGACCGGCATCGTTTTTGCCTATTGTAAATTCTTTCATTTTAATCTCTCGGTCGTTCCTCGGAAAAGCCGTTTCATTTCTAAGAACGTAAAGGTTGATTGTTTTCGGAGTATATCCTTTGACCGTTCACCATTCCGCTCGATTTGTGCGTCACAGCTGCTTGCAGCCCTTTACCCGCCACATCGTGCCGGAAAAAGGAGGCAGCGAGAGCACCGCTTTGCAGCCGGATCGCCTTATCACGCCCTCATTACCGCAGCCGCTGAAGCATTCGCTCTCCGAGCAAAGCAGGAGGGTAAAACGCGCGGCGATATATTCCGGCGGTAGCGTCAGGTGATATGCTGTCGGTGTATCGGAAAAGTTGAATGCCGCAACGATGCGGTCGCCGGATAGCGCTCTGCGTTCTATTACATAAACACAGCTTTCCTCGCCGTGACACTCGAGCCAGCGAAAGCCGCCTGGATCCCGGTCAAGCTCATAGAGCGCGGGCGAATCGAGATATATGTGCGAAAGGCGGCGCATATACAGTGCAAACGAGTCATGCAGCGGATAGTGCAGGATATCCCAATCCATCTCGCGGTCCTCGCTCCATTCGCGAAGCATACCGAGCTCTCCGCCCATAAAATTCAGCTTTGCACCGGGGTGCATATACATATACATGTACATAGCACGCGCCTGTGGGAATTTTGCTTCATATTCTCCGTTCATCTTTCCGAGAACGGTAGCCTTTCCGTGTACCGACTCGTCGTGCGAGAGCGGAAGTATATAGCTCTCGCCGTAGTAGTACATCATAGAAAAGGTCAGGCGATGATAGTCGCGGGTGCGGTATTCCGGCGCGGTGCGGAAGTAGTCGAGAGTGTCGTGCATCCAGCCCATATCCCATTTGTAGTCAAAACCGAGACCTCCGTCTTTCGGAGTCTTTGTAACTCCCGTATAGGCGGTGGAATCCTCTGCACATAGCAGACAGTGAGGAAACCTTGCGTGCAGACCGTCGTTGAGTGTTCGCAGAAATGTAACTCCTCCCTCGCATATGCCTCTTGCGGGATCGCCGAGCCAATATATTATACGGCTTACCGCATCTACGCGCAGTCCGTCAAAATGAAAATCTTCTAAGAAACTCGTTGCGGCAGAGCAAAGAAATGACCGCACATCGCCGTGTGCATGCATAAAGTTGCAACTGCCCCATTCGCTGATGCCCACATCTCCGCTCGGGTATTCGTAGAGCGCGGTTCCGTCGAAATGCTCGAGACCGTAGCCGTCAACAGCAAAATGCACCGTGACGAAATCAAGCAGTACACCGATTCCCGCAGCGTGGCATCGGTCGATGAGGACACACAGCTGCTCGGGCGTGCCGTAGCGTGCGGTAGGAGCAAAGAATCCGGTCGCTTGATATCCCCACGAGCTGTCACACGGATATTCGGCAATCGGCAGGAGCTCAAGATAGTTGTAGCCGCATTCGGTGAGATACGGAACGAGCAGCTGTGCAAGCTCGGCGTAATTATACAGTCCGCCGTCCGGCTTGCGTCTGAATGCGGAGGCGTGAAGCTCGTAGATATTTATCGGACCGTCAGCGCGCTTAGCAATACTTGCATCACACGCGGAGCGGTCTGCGTCCGATATACCGGCATGGGTATGTGAATGCCGCTTATCATCGGTGTGACGCTTGCCGCGCGGCATATATCCTTCGCCCGAACAGCGTGCAGACATCCACTCTCCGTCTTGCCACTCATAGCTCGGCGCGGCAGATATTATAGAGGCACCGCCGCCTCCGAGCTCGGCTCTGCGTGCATAAGGGTCTGCCTTGTCGCGAAGCACACCGTCCGCTCCGAGTACCGCGTATTTATACATCATTCCGCACTCGGCACGCTCGTCGTAGTATTCCCAAACGCCGCCCTCGCCGCGATGCGCGGGACAGGGCTGCCAATTGCTCCATTCACCGATGATGGCTACCGAGCGCGCGGACGGGGCATAGACACGGAAGATATATCCGCCCGCTTCTGCGTGCACGCCGAAATATTTATGTGCATCAAAGCATGTTCCTGTATAAAAGCTGTTAAAATCAAACCTCATATCGCCGTACCCGAATGATCATGTAAGAGTTGTTTTCAGTGTAATATTTTTTTATCCCGCCGCAGCTGCGGCAGCTCGGCAAAATATCTCATCGTATTTTATCACAAATATACTGTACAGTCAAGAAAAACAAAGCTGCTTGCAGTCGGAAAAGACTTGATTTTATACGCAGCTTGTGATAGAATCAGCTTGAATGGATTACCTTGTCGCAAGGAGGAATGTTGTATGAAAAACGAGACCTTAGATGTCATTAATTCGCGCAGAAGCATCCGCGCATACAAAAGCGACGCAATACCGAGTGAGCTGCTCAATGCCGTGCTTGAAGCAGGAACAAGCGCACCTACAGGAATGGGCAGACAGTCTCCGGTAATTATCGCGGTCGAGAGCAAGGCATACCGCGATAGAGTATCAAAGCTGAATGCCACGGTTCTCGGTTCGGATACAGACCCATATTACGGTGCGCCGGTAATTATTCTCGTGCTTGCCGACAGCAGCCGACCGACATATGTAGAGGACGCAAGCTGTGTGCTTGAAAATATGATGCTTGCCGCACATTCACTCGGACTCGGTACTGTATGGGTGCATCGCGAACGCGAAATATTCGACAGCGAAAACGGCAAGCGGCTGCTCGCCGAGTGGAAGCTGCCCGAATCGCTGCGCGGCGTGGGCAGCATAGCTATCGGCTATCCCGCCGTCGAGCCGGATGCGCGCCTGCCACGTAAGGACGGATACATTATTCATGTCTGAGCGACGCAGCACATGCGGGCATGGGCAGCGTTCGGATGCTTGTCCGAATCTCGAACAAACGGGTATGATCGCCGCGCCGTTTCTGCTCTCACCGTATTATAAGTCATGTATATGGGGAGGGAACAGTCTTGCTCGGCTGTACGGGAAGCGTGCCGACATTCCGCAGCTCGGAGAAACATGGGAATGCTCTGTCCACCCGTCGGGACAGAGTACCGTTGCGAGTGGCTGCTTTACCGGCAGACTGCTCGGCGATGTTTTGTCCGAGTATCCGTCGCTGCTCGGCAAAGAAAACGAACTGCCGATACTGATAAAGCTGATAGACGCGCAGAGCGATCTGTCGGTTCAGGTGCATCCGGACGATGCGTATGCAATCTCGCATGAGGAACAGCACGGCAAGACCGAGATGTGGTATATCCTCGAGGCGCAGCCCGGCGCGCAGCTCGTGCTCGGATTTGACCGCCCGCTTACACGACAGCTGGTTCGTGAGGCTGCCGAACGCGGTGGGCTCGGGCGATATCTGCGATATGTTCCGGTTAAGCGCGGAGATGCATTCCTGATAGAGCCGGGTACTGTACACGCCATAGGCGGGGGAATAGTACTCGCCGAGATACAGCAGAGCTCAGATGTTACGTATCGGCTGTGGGATTACGGACGTATGGATAAGGACGGGAAATTGCGTCCGCTGCATATAGACAGCACTCTTGATGTTGCGGTACTTGACGGACGAGCAATCAAGCCGCTATATCGGCATCCTGCCTGCAGCGGCATTACGGAAATATGCAAGACGCAATATTTTTGTGTTACTCGCATTAAAGCAAAGACCGCCGCCGTCGCAGACGGCACGGAGTATTCCGGCACCTTGCTGCCGACGGAAGAGAATGCTGCGTCGGTGCTGCTGTGCATAGACGGCAGCGGAGAGCTTCGCGCCGAACGCGATAATGACCATAATGCGGGATCATGCTCGGGCTTTGATTTACGCGACAGTATATCGTTTGCTACGGCGATAGGCGCGGACGACACACGTCAAGCGCCGCACAGCGCTCTTTCGTTTAAATGCGGCGACTGTATATTTGTCCCCGCAGGTAATATGAGGCTGTCTTTAACAGGAGCTTGTGTTTGCCTGCGTGTGAATTTTTAGACTTGCTTTACATTATAAGATTTTATCGCTGCAGTTTAGCTCACATTTTTTAGTATAGTATAAACGGATATGCTCGAGCTTGCATGAATGCATTTATATCTGCTCGGTACCCGAGATTTTCTTTTTGAAAAAATAACGCTCCGGCGTGATTTTTCGACGATTCTCAAAAATGAACCGTCTGTGAAAATCACACCGGAGCGATATTATATTCTTTAATTATCACCTCTTGATCCGAGCTAAAGATCTGAATTAATGATTTCTGCTCGTATCGGGCGATATTTAAATGCTATTTACGTTCGACAATCAGAGGGTATATCCGAGCTCGCTTATGGTATCGTCGATATTGTCCTTGCCGTATAGCTCGCACAGCAGCTGATATTTTTCGTCAAAGCCGTCGATCTTGCTGCCGTTTATGTAGAGCGACCTTACAACTTCCGTAAGCTCGTCGGCAATATCGTAGGGAATAAAGCTGTCGAGATCTGCAGGCTCGCCTATCGCGATTTTTTCGCCTGCGTTGTCGAGAGAAACAGCCATCTTGTAGGACATGGTTTTCTGTCTTGTGTTCGACGGATCGATCCTCAGAGTAGCGCCGAAGCTGAATTCAATATCGAGGTAGGTAATATATCCGTCCTTGTTTATGCTGCAATTCAGCTTGATGCTTGTCGGGTCTGCGGGATTCTCGATTTTCGGAAGATGAGTGAGACCCTCGGTGCGCAGCGAAATTACATCAAGCGAGCTGCCGCTCAGCATACCCGCATCAGCGCTCAGACTGAGCGTGACGGAACCGTCGCTGTTTTTGTTTGCGCACACGCCGGAAAGGGCAGAGGTGTTGATATCAGCGGGAAGATAGAGGGATGCCATTTCTTTGAATTTATAGCCTGCGAGCTTACCCTCTATATAGCTCGGATCCTCGAGCAGCGGGAGATATGCTTTTCCTGCACCGTAGAAAATATAGGAGTTAACAGTGTCTATTCCGTCAGTTACGGATTCTCTGAGCTTTCCGCGGGTAATACCGTCCTCGGAGGTACGCAGTTTGAGATTACCGATACGCTCATATATCATGGAGTTATCCGTAGATTTGAGAGTGCGGCTTGCTTTTATATCCGCCTCCTCAAGATTTGCCGTCTTTTCGATAGCGCTGTCGAGGATCTCTTTCCAGTTCTCGACGGCTGCCGCATCGCTTTCCTTTTCAATTCTGCCGACAGCGGAATTCATCTCGGTGAGAGGCGTCTCGACCTCGTCCTCGTGTGCGACCGTTTCTTCCGGCTCCTCGGGATCGGTTTCGGGCGGATCGGTGTCGAATGCTCCCGGATCTGCAATGTACTTCATGAGTCGTATAAGATCGCGGGTGTCGGTAATATTATCGTTGTTCAGATCGGTGCCGACGGCTTCAACGCCCTCTCCGTCGGCAGCTATATATTTCATAAGTCTTACAAGGTCGGCTGTGTCGACATTTCCGTCATTATTTATGTCGCCGTATTTCGCCTGTACGCCGAAAGAAATTACGGCAGTCGCGGCAACGGTTGCCGTAACGACCGCGGCTGCAGTCAGCAGTAAATTTTTAATTGATTTCATCTTTATTCTCCGTAAAATCAAGTTTTGTATTACAACAAAGCGTAAGCGGCGCGGGGAAACCGCACCGCTTACAGAAAATGATGTTAGATCTTAGTGGTAGGCAGGTTACGCAATGTCATGCGCGGTAAGCTCGACCTCATAACCGGCAATGTGCTTCATAAGTCTTACAAGGTCGATTGTATCAACAGCATCGTCGTTATTTACGTCTGCGTTGAATGCAGGAACTGCCTGTCCGGAGACGCTCTTCATAAGACGGACTATGTCCTTAGTGTCGATTTCGCCGTCACCGTTGATATCGCCTGCCTTAAGGGAAGAGATGAAATCTGTCTTTGTAAACGAGAGGTTAATCACACTGTCGCCCGTTCCGCTCATACCGTTGAGCATCCATTTGGTTGCATTGCCGTTGCTGGCAAAGCTGCTGCCGAAAGGAATCTTCTCTCCGTCGCATATATTTGCGTAGAAAGAAACGGAACCGCCTTCAGCAATATAATTGATCGCAGTCTCGGTAAGCGGGATCTGCATCTCAACAGCGTAACCGGTATCGGTATCTTTAGCCCTTACATAGTTGAGGTTTGCCTTACGACCTTCATCTCTTGCTGCGAGATTTTCTGTGTTGAAAATATGTCTGCCTAAAAATGTGTGGAAAGCCGTGCTGCACTTTTCAAAAGCAAGCTCGCATTTATCCTGATACTCGGCGGGAGCCTTGTCAGGGGAGGTTACGAGCATACGCTTACCTTCCGCATTATAGTAGCAATAGTACTGATTTCCGTTTTCGTCGAGGGTCGGAGTTGTATCGGAACCGTCGCAGATCATGTCGCGATATGTCTGTGCCTTAGAGTTTTCCTCGTCCTGGAAGCAGCAGTACTCCCACCAGTTGATGCAGTAATCATTCAGAGTGGAGAGAGTATTCTCGTATTTTACCTTTGCTGTCTCGGTATCGAAATGAGCCTCGCAGTTATTAGCGGCACTGCTGTAGAAAATACTGCCGTCGTATGATGCAACAAAGCCGAGAGTCGAGACGGGCTGGGGGTCATTTTCGATAGCTGTAACGGTACCCTCATCCTTATTTATTTTATAGGAGGTCTTGGGCATATCGTTAAATGCAAATGTCGAAAGCACATAGTCGCCCCACACAGGTCTGCCGGACCAACCGGACGCATATGCTTCATTGCGCTCAGTGTCGGTAAGAGCGATAGGATCGTCGTCTACTACATCCGCATAGACAAATATGCTCTCGCCGTTGTAGAGGAAGTAGAAGGTTGTATCAGTGAACCACTTGCTTCTGAGTCCTGCCTCGGTCCAACGGAATTTAACGCCCTCGGGCAGATTCCTATAATCGCCCTCGTAGAGATCGTCGCTAAGAAAATCATCCTTTGTAATCTGCTTTCCGTCAGCGTCGTAGATTTCAATATATCCTGTATCAAAATCGTATCCCGCTACCTTGTAGAACTTAGCTTCATCAAGCTGGAAAGTATTCATATCGATCTTTCCGGAGCTTGCGAGATCGGAAAGCTTGAACGAATAGGACTTAGTATAAGCGCTGTCCAGCTCTCCGTCGAGGGTAGGGGTAGCAAAACGAACAAAGTTCGTATTTGCATTCGCCGCAGAAACACTTCCGATGGTAGGTGCTATTGCGGTGCTTGCGATAAGCGCTGCGGAAACAAATGTAAGCAGCTTTTTGTTTTTCATCTGAATAACCTCCTGATGAACAATGGGATTTTGCCGCATATATAACAAATAAATATATAAACGGCCTCATGCAATTATGATTATACCATCTGATTTTATATTTGTCAACAGTATTTCACGCAATATGCATAAAAGATTTATGGTTTTTTTTAAGGCAGTTGTAATAATGACAGTCGAGACAAAAAACAAAGCCGCACCCCTTATCGGGGGCGGCTTTTCGTCGAATTGTACATATTTTCGTAATTTCTGTGCCTTGGATAAAATCGGAAAAAACTCGTAATTCCGGCTGCTTTACCGATCTGATCCGACACATGCATCCGCATTATCCGTTTGCCCTGATGCATCGGTCCGTGGCTGAGACGAAAGCGGCGATTGCATCTGCGCGAGATGCTCGCGTGCGACTGCAAGCATCAGCTTGATACGGTTTTCCTGGTTGACAGCGGTAGCGCCGGGATCGTAGTCTATCGGAACGATGTTGGCGCGCGGGTATTTTTCGCGCAGCTTGCGGATCATTCCCTTGCCGACGATATGATTAGGCAGACAGCCGAACGGCTGAACGCAGATGATATTCTCATATCCGAGCTCATAAAGCTCTGCCATCTCTGCGGTTAGCAGCCATCCCTCGCCCATGTCGCAGCCGCGGCTGATAATACCGTCGACGAGCTTTGTCAGATGAGTAAAGCTCGACGGCGGGGTAAAGCCGTGCGCGGAAGCGGCAGAGATTATCTTGCTCTTAATTCCCTCAAGGTATCTGCGAGCGATGCGGCAGACGTACAACGGCATCTTTTCTCCGCCGTAGAGGTCGTATGCCTCGATGCCGCCCTGAACGCAGTAGAGCATAAAGTCGAGAAGACCCGGTACCATGACCTCGCAGTCCTCTGAGGCAAGGAAGCGCTCGAGGTTGTTATTTCCGAGGGCTGAGTATTTTATATAGATCTCGCCGACTATTCCGACCTTGACTCTCGGCTTTGTATCGCGTTCTATCGCCTCAAACTCTGCCGCTATCTTATCCATCGTCTTTTTTATGGATGAGCCGTAGAGCTGCCGTCCGTGATTGAACTCTTCGCAGAGATATTCCGTCCATTTCTCGACGAGCTTATCGCTGTCTCCCTTATGTATCTCATACGGCGCGGTCTGATTGCGCAGCAGCATGAGCAGATCGCCGTAGGCGAGCGCCGACATGGCGCGGGGAAGCATGGGCAGTGTGATCTTGAAGCCGCCGCCTTCATTCTTCCAGCCGCTGAAGTTGATGGATAGTATCGGCACATAGTCAAAGCCCGCGCGATCGAGCGCTTTGCGCATAAGGCAGATATAGTTTGATGCGCGGCAGCCGCCGCCGGTCTGAAAATACAGCATCGCGACCTTATGCGGGTCGTACTTACCGCAGCGCAGTGCATAAAGGTACTGACCTATTACGAGCAGAGCGGGGTAACAGGTATCGTTGTGGACCGAGCGCAGACCCTCGTCTATTATCGCGCGGTCGGTCGAGTCGATGAACTCGACGTTGTATCCGTAGAATGAGAAAATCCGCACCACAAAGTTCCAGTGGATCGGAAGCATATTCGGTATGAGTATTGTATACTCTTTTCTCATTTCGGGTGTAAATGGAACACTTCTCATTGCCGACCTCTTCTGAAATGCAAAGTTACATGGTTGCGAACAGGCTGCGGAGCCTGATCTTTACCGTTCCGAGATTTGCGATCTCGTCAATCTTAATCTGTGTGTATATCTTTCCTGCGCTCTCGAGGATCGAGCGTATCTCATCGGTGGTGATAGCATCGACACCGCAGCCGAATGAAACGAACTGAACGAGATTCAGCTTAGGGTGCTCGCGCGCGTTTTCCGCAACGTACCGCGCGGCAGCGTACATGCGGCTGTGGTATGTCCACTGATTGAGGACGTTTACCTCAAACTTCGGTATTTCGTCGGCAACGGAATCCTCCGTTATCACGGCAGCGCCGAGATCGCAGATCAGCTTATCTATGCCGTGACAGACCTCCGGGTCTGCGTGGTACGGGCGGGACGCAAGTATAATGACCGGCACATCCGCTGCATATGCCTCGCGCAGCATACGCTTCCCCTCGTTACCGATACGGTCCATATGAGCTTGCTGCTCTGCAAAAGCCGCCTTGCATGCCGACTTTACCTCGGCGAGCGATATCCCGTCATAGTAGCGCAGCAGCATCGCGTGCAGCTTTTTCGGCAGCTCGCGGCGGTGCAGTCCAACATAGTCGCCGATAACAGTCACATCCTCGGGAAGATGCATATTCGCGCGGATAACCTCGGGGTAATATGCAACGACCGGACAGTTGTAGTGGTTGTCGCTTTTGCCCTCGTCGATGTTATAGGTCATGCAGGGATAGAAAATCGTCTTTATTCCGTCGTCGACAAGCTCGCGGATATGACCGTGAATGAGCTTTGCGGGGTAGCATACGGTATCGGACGGGATCGTCGTCTGCCCGCGCAGGTATGTATCGCGAGTCGACGGTGCGGAGCGGACGACCTCAAAGCCGAGTGAGGTAAAGAAGGTGTGCCAGAACGGGTACAACTCGTACATGTTCAATCCCATAGGAATGCCTATCCTTCCGCGTTTGCCTGACACCGGCTTATACGATGCGAGCAGTGTGCGCTTGTATTCGAGCATATTGAGATTGCTGCGCTCCTGCTTTCCGTGAATCATCTTCTCGCAGCGGTTGCCTCCTATAAAGCGGCGTGAGGAGCTTTCCGTACCGTCCGAGAGCGTGCTCGTGAATGTGTTGACGGTCAGCGAGCAATGGTTCTCACAGCCGTTGCAGGTTGTCATCTTAACATCGTGCTTCAGCCCACTCAGCTCGTCGGGCGAGAGAATGGAGCTCTCTGTGATGCCTTGCTTCGTCGCTCGCTCCTGAGCATACAGGGCTGCGCCGAAAGCGCCCATAAGTCCCGCAATAGACGGACGTACGACATCTCTGCCGACCTCGCGCTCAAACGCACGTAGCACGGCGTCGTTGAGAAATGTACCGCCTTGAACGACTATGCTGCTGCCGAATTCCTCGGGCGACGCTACGCGAATGACCTTGTATAGGGCGTTTTTAACGACCGATATCGACAGACCCGCCGAGATGTTGCCTACGCTCGCGCCGTCCTTCTGTGCCTGTTTGACCGAAGAATTCATGAATACCGTGCATCTCGAGCCGAGATCGACGGGTGCGGGCGCGAGGAGTCCGAGCTTTGAAAAGTCCTCGATGGAGTATCCGAGCGCGCTCGCAAACGCCTGAAGAAACGAGCCGCAGCCGGAAGAGCATGCCTCGTTAAGAAAGATGTTGTCGATAGCGCCTGCGTGGATCTTAAAACACTTGATATCCTGACCGCCGATGTCGATAATAAACGAAACGTCCGGACGGAAGCGGTGCGCTGCGGTGAAGTGTGCAACGGTCTCGACAATGCCGTAGTCGAGTCTGAATGCACTGCGTATCATGTCCTCCCCGTAGCCGGTTACGGCTGAGGCACCGATAGAGGCATGCGGGAAGCGCTCGCGGAAGCTCGTTATAAATTCGCGGACAAACGGGATGGGGTCGCCGCCGTTCGGCTGATATGCACTTGTGAGGATATTACCGTCCTCGTCTGTCGCTACCGCCTTGACGGTCGTCGAGCCTGCGTCTATTCCGATATATGCTGCGCCCCTGTATTCGGTATCCTCGGTTATCGGGACTGCGGCGCGTGCATGGCGCTCACAAAACTCGCGATAATCCTCTTCGCTCTCGAAGAGAGGCGGACAGGAGAGATATCCGCCGATCGGAACAAAGTTCTCGAGCATCTCTGCCGTTTCTGCGAGCGACAGCTCGGTGTGTGCGAGCATGGCAGCGCCTATTGCAACGTAATAGAGCGAGTGCTCGGGAAGCGTGCCGTGGAGATTAAGCGTACGGTCAAAGGCTGCGCGCAGCTCGGAGAAAAACGTCAGCGGACCGCCGAGGTAAACAATGTTGCCCTCGATCGGTCTTCCCTGAGCAAGTCCCGAAACAGTCTGATTGACTACCGCTCCGAGTATGCTTGCGCAGATATCCGGCTTGAGTGCGCCCTGATTTATCAACGGCTGGATATCGCTTTTTGCAAAAACGCCGCAGCGGGATGCAATAGTATACAGCTTTTTGTGCTCTGTTGCAAGCTCGTTGAGCTCCGGCGCGGTGATTCCGAGCAGAGTGGCCATCTGGTCTATGAATGCGCCCGTTCCTCCTGCACACGATCCGTTCATGCGCACCTCGAGCGAGCCGCCGGAGAGAAACAATATCTTGGCATCCTCACCACCGAGCTCGATAACAACGTCGGTGCCGGGGATGTGCTTGTCGACCGATACCTTTGTCGCATAGACCTCCTGAACGAAGTCGAGCGAACATTTTTCCGCAAAGCCCATTGCCGCCGAACCGGTGATTGAGAGGCATGCGCGCTCCTCACCGGTCTTTTCGGCAATACTGCGCAGCATTGCGGCGGACATTTCGGTTATCTTGGACATGTGTCTGCGATAATCCTCGAATACTACATTGCCTTTTTCATCGAGAGCAACAGCCTTGACGGTGGTTGAGCCGATGTCGAGCCCGATTTTTATCATAGAGTATCTCCTTTTGTGCTTGCTTAGCGGAGTTTTCCGCAGATACGCCTGTTGCGGCGCGCCGTGACCGTCTATATGGCTCTGTACTTATCAGCCGTGTCGTATCGGTTACGGGAAATGTTATATGCGATATCTGAAAGATATGAATTCAGCTGTTATGCGGGAGGAAAAAGTGTCGTATTTTGCCGGTTCGGCTGCGGTATCGACATGGCAATTTATCGTGCCGATGCGCAGTTTTTAAAAAACAGACCGGAGGCAGGCTATCAGTGAATGCCCCGAAGCCGATCCTGTTTTGATATCAGATAAGCTCGGTCGTTACCGTATTTCCGATCAGACCGGTGATTCGTGCGGTAAGCTCACAGCCGCGCAGCCTGCACGGGTCGTCTGCGGACTGTCCCTCCCTCGGAGGAATGTGCGCAAGAAGCGCGTCGGTTTCCCACTCGGTGAGTCCTGCGGATGCCTCAAAAAATTCCTCGGTATGTCCGGCAAGTACGATGCCGCTATCCGTCTGCGAGACACGCTCTGCGAGCAGGTTAACTGTCGTGCAGCTTGCGGCAAGGTCCGATACCGTTTTCCTTTGCCGCTCGGAATTATCCCGCATCAAAACGGCAACGCGCTCCTTTGCGATATCGGATGGGACCTGATCCGGCATTTCAGCTGCCTCTGTGCCCTCGCGCTTCGAGTAAGGGAAGATATGCAGATGAAAGAAATCAGCCTCGGAGAGGAAGTCGCGTGTCCTGCCGAAGTCCTCATCGGTTTCTCCGGGAAAGCCGCAGATGATATCCGCTGACAGCCTAAGCGACGGCATGCGCTCGCGCATATAGCTCAGCTTTTCGAGCACCTGCGCGGTATTGTATCGGCGGCGCATCATGGAGAGGGTGCGGTCGCAGCCGCTCTGCATAGATATGTGAAAATGCGGCATTGTGTGCTTGCAGGCGGCGTATGCATCGACAAAATCCACGCGCATAAACGACGGATCGAGCGAGCCGAGCCGTATTCGACGTATGCCGTCTATCGCATCAAGACGTGTGATAAGCTCGGAGAGTCCGTACGAGTACGCGCTCAGCTCTATTCCGGTCAGCACTATCTCAGGACTTCCGCCGTGCACGAGTGATTCAGCCTCCGCAATAACATCCCCGGGCGCTTTGCATCGTATATCTCCGCGCAGAGACGGGATTATGCAGTAGGCGCAGTTAGATCGGCAGCCGTCCTCTATCTTGATATACGAGCGAAGTCTGCCGAACGAGGAAACACTCATTTGCTCAAAAGGAGCGTCGGAAAGATCGGTGCCTATCGGCTCCCGTGCCGTGCTGCCGACTGCGGCGAGTACAGCTGTCTCGAGCTTGCTGCGGTTTCCTATTACGGCTCTGACACCGGGAATCTTTTTGTATACCTCCGGATAGTTCTGTGCTGAACAGCCGGTTATGTAGAAAGCTGCGCTCGGATTATTTTTCAGTGCGCGATGCACGATCTGCCGGGATTTTCTGTCGGACATTGCGGTGACGGAGCAGGTATTGACTATCACCGTATCGTAACCGCTGCCGCTCTCCTCGGAGAGAGAAACACGAAAGCCTGTCCGCCGCAGATGCTCGGCGATAGCCTCGCTCTCGTAATGATTGACGCGGCAGCCGAGGGTAAGTATCAGCGCCGAGCGCTTATGCGCCGCGCCGCCCGTATTCTCGCACATGCCGAAATCCTCCGCGTTATTTAATGTCATATGCTTGCAGCGCCGAGCTTTTTACGGTGCGCCGTCATGCATTCCGACGGTAATAATATACGATCCGAAACGGTTTATTCCGTCCCCGACCGTCGCCGTCAGTGATGTATTTAATATTTGATATTATATCATGTTCCGCATTTTTTGTCAACCTCGGCGGCAGGCGCAAAGCGTTGCGCCAAACACAAAAAAACACAAAACAAAAGTCATATTAACAGTTTCGTTTGTCAAACTTGACAAACGAAAATAATGTGTGTATAATTGTGTCATAAACTGCGGCATTCGTATGAACGAATCGCCGAACGGAGGAGATACAGATGCATAAGAGGCGCATATCGAGAGTGGTTGCGATGCTGCTTGCTGCGATAATGCTGTTTTCCTTTCAGGGGCTGACGGTATCGGCAACGCAGAACAGAGACCAGTACTTTTCAAAGAGCTATACTCTCACCGGCAACATCCGCGACGATATAGTTGCGGTCGCTGCGGCGCAGAACGGAAAGACAAAGGCACAGCTCGGCTTTACCGAGGCGTGGTGTGCGAACTTTGTCTGCGGCTGTGCGGCACTTGCCGGTATTCCGAACTTTCCGCGCAACGGCAGCTGCGATCAGCTGATAGTGCTGCTTAAAAAATGGGGTGGCGCGTGGTATGCCTACAATTCGGATTATATACCGAAGAAAGGCGATATCGTATTTTTCTCGAGCAAGGGAAATACTTCCGACGACTCGACGCATGTCGGTATAATATATCAGGACGGCTTTGTCGCTTCAAAGACGGTAAAGACGGTCGAGGGCAACACGAGCGGTGTCACCTCTTCCTGCGTCAATATCAAAAATCGCGCCGTTTACGGCTCGCTGCCGATAATGGGCTACATATCGTTGACCGGAGAGGGGAGCGGCTCGAGCACGAGCACCGATCCCGCAGACTATACCGTTCCGACGAGAACGCTGTACTATGTTTCCGGCTCGCTTATGAACGGCTCTGATGTTTCATGGCTTCAGGCTATTCTCACGCAGCTCGGCTATAAGCTCGATATTGACGGCTGGTTCGGCAGCGGCACCGACAGCGCGGTACGAGCCTTTCAGAAGGATGCTGGACTTGAGGTCGACGGTAAGGTAGGGCCGGCGACGCGTGCAGAGCTTATCTCGCGCTATGAGGCGCTCTCACATACGCACGACTACACCGAAATAGTTTATGACGAATATAATCACGGATGGCGCTGCTCCTGCGGTGCGACTACATCGCCGTATGCACACACCTTCTCGTCGTGGTTCGTCGTAACCGCGCCGACAAAGACGGAGACCGGCTCGCAGAAGCGCAGCTGCACCGTCTGCGGCTATACCGAGCATCAGGTCCTGCCCGCCAAGGGAGAAGACGGCAAGACCGAGATCGGATCAAGCGTTGTCAAGCGGTTTAAGCCTACGCTTGACGGACTTCTCGATCCCGAGTATCTTGACAGTGCGTCGGTCACATTGAGCGGCGGCTCCGTGTCTGTCACGTCCTATATGACATGGGCTGACGAATGCATGTACATCTGTTCGGTCGTTACCGACGATGATGTGATCTCCGCAGGTCCGCAGTTCTATACGAAGCAGAGCGGATATTCTCAGAATATGCTATGGACTGATGCGCTCGGCTACGATATTGGCGGCAAGGGATGGATAGGAACCGACGCAAACGGTTATGCGCTCTTTGCCGGCGATTCTACCGGAGGTACGTCCCTTGTCTCTCCGGCAGGCGGAGATATCACGGTGAACAAGAAATATGTCCGCGCGAGCAGAACGGCGAACGGCTATATCTCCGAGGTCTGCATACCCATGACCGACAGCTCGCTTTATGCAGGCGCGGAGCAGAGCTTTAAGATGTATGCATTTGATGCTGCCGCAGGCTCAACCTTTACGGATGAGGGTGTAGCTTCGGCGTTTGCAGCATTTGATACCTCCGTCACTCTTTCGCTCGACGATGCGGCGCCCGCACTGAAAACAAAAAAAGATCTGTACGGAGGAACAGGAAATGCTTTTACCTCCGACGGCGGAAATACCTACACAAGCGCCGGCGAGGCTGTGATTCTCAAGCGTCCCGCAGAGCTTGATGCAACGGATGCCGCGCTCGATGCCGCATACCGTTCATCGTACAGCGTGTCATTCGCCGAGACACAGTACGGCAGGACGCTCTCCGGTACCGCATACTACCTCTGGGACGCAAGCTATCTTTATATCTATGCCGAGATAAACGATCCCGATCGTTTTGCGCAGATATACAGCCTTGACGATCCGATAAAAAACGATCTTGCGGTTTTCCGTGTATTCCCGTCCGACGGCAGCTCTTGGGCGCGCATCGGCGTTAACGCAACGAATACGGTAAACCCGAAGAATAACCCCGTTACCTCGCAGGACGGCTACGCGTATGTTATCGAGCAGAACGGCACTGCTGCCGGTGCATGCTCGAGCAATGCATCGGGCAAGTCTATGAGTGCGGCGATAGGCGAGAATAACGAATTTTATATGACACGTCTCGGTGCCGCCGACGAGGGATACTTTGTCGAGCTTAAAGTTCCTATGAACAGCTCGTCGCTCAAAGAGAACGCCTCGATACGTCTCTCGTTCGGCGCTATTGACGTAAACGGACCGAATGTCTACGAGTACGGCGCAAGCGGTACGTATGATCCGGTCGTTACGGCGCGGCTCTCCTCTGCCGTCGCATGCGGTCATACCTTTAACTCCTGTGTAACGCAGGAGCCTGCCGCCGGTGTCGCAGGAAGCAAGTCATTTGTATGCTCCGGCTGCGGCGAGACTCTTGCCGCAGCAGAGATCGCGGCGCTGCCGTATGCGCTTGCCGGTGATATAAACGGCGACGGCGTTATCGACAGCGACGATGCGGAATATCTGCTCCGCCACACATTCAATCCCGACGCATACCCGCTGTCTGCAAACGGCGATGTGAACGGTGACGGCGCGATAGACAGCGACGATTCGATATATCTGCTCCGTTATACCTTTGACCCCGATCTGTTCCCGATCGCTGAATGATATTAATTCGAAAAAAATAAAGTAATACGACCGATAGGTACATAGATCATCTGCCTATCGGTCGTACTTTTAATCGTTGCTTGTAAATGCTTATTAAGGTATATTCTACCGCCGCTCGTGCAAAGGCGGTAGGCGCGATGCTGTATGCCGCTATGCCGATCATCTGACATTAAGCGCGGCAGGGAAAAGGCGGTGCGAGAACCGTTATATGCCGACGCCGGAGGCGGGCAGCTTTGTTTTGCGCAGACGCTTTGCATCCGGAACGGTCGTAAGATCGGCGGTCGCTGATATTACGCGATCACCCTTTTTGAGATTAATGATTATCGCGCCTCGGCTTGTGCGCGTCGTTTTAAATGCGACGGCTGAGCTGTCGAAAACGATACCCTTGCCGAATTCGGTGCGCAGCAGCAGCTCGATCGGCTCTGTAACATAGAATACCGCGACGAGCGGTGCATGGTCGGAGTAGCCGCCGGTGAGCTTTCTGCGGTTGGACTTTGTGCTGTAAGCAGAGGCGGGAATGCGGACGCACGCGCCGTTTTCGTATACAAGAACGATACTGTGCGACTCACAATCGCGTTCGAGACGGCACATTGCAACGGCGCGTTCACCGCTATCGAAGTCGAGCTTTGCCGGCACATAGTCGCCGAGCTCGCCGGAGCGTAGCAGGTCAAAATCGCGTACATGAGCCTTGTAGACCTGAGCATGATCTGAGAAGAAAAGCAGCTCGTCGGAGTCGGTCGCGTCAAATTCACGCTCTATCTCATCGCCCTCCTTGAGCTTCTGAGAATCGGTAGCCTTGAGCGAGCGCATGCTTACTTTCTTGAAGTAGCCCTCGCGGGTGAACATGACGTGATTTACCGTTGTGTCCTCGGGTTCGTCGAGCACCGGCTCTACAAGCTCGTCCTCGTAGATGAGCTGTGTCTGACGCGGCTTTGCGTATTTGGATTTTATTTCACGCAGCTGCTTTGCGATATATCCCTTGAGCTTGCGCTCGCTCGAAATTAACTCCTCGGTCGAGGCGATCTTCTCCTCAAGGTCGCGTATGTCCTTCATGCGCGAGAGCAGATATTCGCGGTTGATGTTGCGCAGCTTTATCTCGGCTACAAACTCGGCCTGATCCTCGTCGATGTCAAATCCCGCACAGAGATTCGGGATAACGTCGGCATCGTGTTCGGTGCCTCTGATTATTTTTATCGCCTTGTCTATATCGAGGATTATCTTACCGAGTCCCTGAAGCAGATGCAGCCTTGCTTTCATCTTGGACAGATCGTAGCTCAGCTCGCGGCGAACGCAATTCATACGGAAGCGTATCCACTCGGTCAGTATATCGCCGACACCGAGCAGCCGCGGCGCGCCGTCGATGAGTACGTTGAAGTTGCAGTCAAAGCTGTCCTCGAGAGGGGTAGATTTATACAGCTTTGTCATCAGCTTATCGGGATCGACTCCGCGCCGCAGATCAAGCGTCAGACGGAAGCCGCTGATGTCGGTCTCATCGCGAAAATCGGTTATTTCTTTTATCTTGCCCTCTTTTATCAGCTGTGTGAGCTTCGAGCTTATCAGCTCGACGGTGGTCGAATACGGTATCTGAACGATATCTATACAGTTCTGATCCTTATCATATCTCCACCTCGCGCGCAGGCGTACGCTGCCGTGACCGGTGCGGTATATCTCGCGCAGTGTTTCGCGGTTGTAGATAATGTATCCGCCACCCTGAAAATCGGGTGCTATCAGGATATCGAGCAGCTGATCTACCGTAGTATCGGGATTTATCAGCATCTGAACGGTCGCATCGCACAGCTCGGCAAGGTTAAATGAACAGATGGAGCTTGACATTGCGACGGCTATACCCTTATTGGGCGAGAGCAGTATATTCGGAAATGAGGTAGGGAAAAGCACCGGCTCGAGCATAGTACCGTCGTAGTTGTCGCACATATCTACCGCGTCATGCTCTATGCCGTCGAATATCTCGGCGCAGAACGGATCAAGCTTGCACTCGGTATAACGTGATGCGGCATATACCATGCTCGAGGAATAATGCTTACCGAACGAGCCCTTAGAGTCGATAAACGGGTGCAGCAGCGTTTCGTTGCCGCGTGTCAGTCGGACAAGCGTCTCGTATATTGCCGCATCTCCGTGCGGATTAAGACGCATCGTCTGACCTACGACGTTGGCGCTCTTGGTTTTTGCGCCGGTGAGCAGTCCCATCTTGTACATGGTATACAGCAGCTTTCGGTGTGCGGGCTTGAAGCCGTCTATCTCGGGTATTGCACGGGAGACTATGACACTCATTGCATACGGCATGAAGTTTTTCTCGACAGTTTCGGTGATAGGCTGCTGCCGAACCTCTGCAGCGGGCTGTGTAACCGCCGGAGCCGTTGTCTTTTTCTTTGGCATAATTCGTACTACCTTTTCGTTGATTTTAGCAGCTTTGCTGCGGAGCCGGTATTATCCGCACTATATATGCGGCGTTTCTTCCGCTTCAAAGAAAGGGGCTGTTAAAAAACTCGCTTTTTAACAGCCCGGGGGATAGATAAAATGTTCGGAGCGGTGTCGCCTCGTCAGACGTATGATCGTACGTCGAGGGGCAAAAGTGCCCGTGAAAAAGATGAATTATATTCTTTCGAGAGATCCGTTAGATTTTTTCTATTACGATTAGCTACTCCGCTGGATTAAAGCGGCTTTATCGCTTATTCACTTTTTCGATCCGGACTTTTTAATATCCCTCTTTTGGTTAAGAGATATTATCTTTCTCCGATCTTGCTTTTCACACTGTCGTGATCAAAGGAATCTCGGTGTACGCTCCTTGGAGGAAACGGCAGCGTCGAGCAGTGCACGCTTTACCTCCTCGTCGGTCTCATTTGTCTCGACGAAGTAGAGGCGATCGACCTCGCGCTTTGTGCCGATCAGCTTGAGTGCTTCGCATGCAGCGAGGCGGATAGCCTTATCGTCGTCGGTAATGAGCTTCATGCAGGTGTTGACGGCGGTCTCGTCCCGCTTGATTTCTCCGAGCGCTGAGATCGCAAGCAGACGCAGTGCCTGCTCATAGCTCTCGTCGGTGAAGTCGGCGATCTTTTCGGAGTTGCCGTCCTCCTTCCACTTTGCTATCTTCTCCTCGTCGGTCTTGGAGGCGAATATTCCCTTAATGTTATCAAAGAGTCCCATGGCTTATTCCTTTCTTGTTTGTTCGGCTCGCCGTATGTGACGTTCGCTTGCTCTTTTTATTATTTATAATGAGAAAGCAGGGCTGTGCTTTACGGTTTGCCGAATATTTTAATGCAGTAAGCGGTGATTTAAATGCTTTTTTGGATGTCGATCGTAATCTACGCCTCGATTATACTCCGGAATATGCGGCAAAGCCGCCGTCGACCGGGAGCACAACGCCGTTTACGAATGCGGATGCGTCCGCATCACAGAGGAAGAGCAGCGGTCCGCGCAGATCCTCAACCTCGCCGAAGCGTCCCATCGGCGTAGCTGCGAGTATCTTCTCGGAGCGAGGAGTGAGCGAGCCGTCCTCATTCATCAGCAGACCTCTGTTCTGATTTGTAACGAAGAAGCCGGGAGCAATGGCGTTTACACGTATGCCTACCTTGGAGAAGTGTACTGCGAGCCACTGAGTAAAGTTTGAGACAGCCGCCTTTGCGCCCGAATATGCCGGGATCTTGGTCAGCGGACGGAAAGCGTTCATGCTCGAGATGTTGATGATGGTCGGAGCCTCTCTGCCTATCATCTCGCGGGCAAATACCTGAGTCGGGAGCAGCACGCCCATAAAGTTAAGGTCGAATACGAACGATACGCCCTTAGGGTCGAGGTCGAAGAAGGTCTTGATGTCCTCAGCTTCCTTGTTGTTTTCAAGGTCCTCCGGGAAGAGGTATTCCTTATCGGTTGTGCCGCGCGGGTTGTTTCCGCCGGCACCGTTTATAAGAATGTCGGGATAGCCTATCTCGGCATATATCCTATCTCTTGCCGCCTCAAGGCTCGCGCGATCGAGGACGTTTGCCTCAACTGCGATAGCGACACCGCCGGAGATATTTATTTCGTCCGCTACAGCCTGAGCAGCCTCGAGACGCAGGTCGCATACCGCGACGGAGGCGCCGCATGCCGCTAATTCCTTAGCAAAGCCGGAGCAGAGTACTCCGCCTCCTCCGGTAACTATCGCATTCTTTCCGCTCAGATCAACACTTGTTCTTTTTGCCATTTCACTCACTCCTGTAGTTTTTCGTTTGTGCGCGGGGCTGCGGCGGCACTTTCGTGCGGAGCGTCCCGCTTTTATGTCGCTGCCGTCGGAATTACTCGACGGCGTAGGCTATCGTTGTCATCAGCGCCATACTCGTGCTTGATGTATCGAGTCGGCTGTACTGTACAACGACCGGCTCGTCACTCTCAAGAAGGACGGAGTAGGGTACATCGCGCTGTATCGGTTCGCCGCTGTCGCTGCGAATGCGGTCGAGACGTATATGATGTGTTCTTCTTGCACCGCACTCTGCGTGAAATCCGCCGATCTCGGGCTTATCCTCATACAGCAGCGTCAGGCTGATGTGTGCATCGCGCTCACCGGTGTTTGTGACGCATATTGCCTCGTGACTGATCTGCTCGCCCTCGCCGGAGACCGAGCTGAGAAATGTGTCAGGTATCAGCCATACCTTTTTTCCGTATGCCTTCATCTTATATCTCCCGAAAAAACGATTATTTTATAATAAATCCGAAAATCCCGAAAAAACGAAAGATCCGATATCGCCGGTTTATTTCATGCGCTTGCCCTGATAACCTCTGTACTCGGTGGGACCGTCGAAGAAATTGATGCCGCCGCGGCAGCGCTTGAGGTACTCGAGAGAGGTGAGCTGCGAGGTCCATTCCATATCATCATAGTGTACCGGATCGTGATAACCCTCGATGTCTATGCTGCCCTTGAAGCCGCACTGGATAAGTACGGTACAGATGTCAGCCCAGTTTGTATCGCCGAAGCCGGGCGTACGATTCCAAGCGTACGCATGGATGCCGCGCAGACCGTACTCGCGGATGACGTCGTGCGCGACGGTAGCATCCTTGCCGTGAACATGAACGATCTTGCTGCCCCAGCGTCTGACCTGCTGAATAGGATCCATCAGCTGCATAACGGCATGGCAGGGCTCCCACTCGAGACCGAGTGCGTCGCTCGATATTTCGTTGAAGATAAGCTCCCACGCCTCCGGGCAGAATGCAATATTGTTGCTGCCGCGATCCCATCCGTCGCCGCAGTTTTCGAGTCCGATCCTTACGCCCTTGCTCTCCGCAAGCTCAATAAGGGGAGTAAATACCTTAACAAAGTCCGGTATGGTCTCTCGTACGCTCAGCGCGGGATGACCGCCGGCAAAGGTGCCTACTCTGTCACAATCGAAATGCTCTGCATTTGCAATAAGATTCTCGACCGCACAGCGGGTATTCTCATCCTCGATAGTGTTTGCATATATGCCGAGTGCGGAGATCTTGCGTCCGTCGAGCACGTCGAGAACGCGCTTTCCGTATTCCTTGAGATCTCCCTCGCTTCCGTTTGCGAGCGCGCAGCAGTCGTTGAAGTTCAGCTCGTAGCTCTCAAAGCCGACGGCGTTCAGCTGCGGTATCATTGTGAGCGCGCTCTCTGCGGGAATAAGAGTACCTATCTTGATATCAAACATTTTGTTTCCTCTCGCTTTTACATGATGTAAATTTATGAATATACGTGAGCGCCGACCGGGTATATGCCCCGAACCGAGCTTTCGGTCGATGCAAACTCGCTATATCCGCTCTCAGTTAAACATTGATTTGTATGCGCGGTCATCCTCAGCCCGCTTCTTATGCTTTGAGTGTACGACAGCCGCAACAGCTCCGCCTATCCAGTAAAGAACGCTGAGCAGAGCAGTGAGAATAAATCCGCCGCGCATGTTTTTGCCGTCGCTGATGATAATAACGAATATCAGAACAAAGCCGACCGTCGAGCCGAGATAATGAAGGAGCAGCGCAAGCCCGAACGGCAGACGCGGCAGTCTGAACAGAAGTCCGAGCAGCGACACGATAAGTGAGAAAACAAAGATGGCAAACAACGCCTGAAAGGACGGCGCATAGCTCGTGAGGAAGGATGCCGCACCGGTCAGCAAAAGAGTTGTCGCCGCATACATAAGGCATGCGGGAAACAGCACTCTCCGTATTATCAATGCGATGCCGTTGCTGTCTTTTGCGGTTTGACGCTGTGCGGAATTATCGCTGTTCTTCATGCTTTTTCTCCGTTTATGTTAGACGCTTATGTCAGGATCGCAGGGTATGCCTGCGGTGCAGAGGCTGTGCCGACATGCCTTTTACAGTGTCAGCTGAAGACAATTTTGCTTCACAAGCCTATACTGATTAACTATATCACTAATGTATTAATTTTTTGTGTTGTTTTTGATAATATATTCAAAAATATGCGCCGCAGGCGGTGTATACGGGCGTTTTTCGGAAGAAAGGAGGTAAAACGAGCTGCTTTTATTTGGGGATTGATGTGATGCGGATGTGCTTTATTTAATTTGACAAACCGCAAATGCTATGATATAATAATCTGTATGAAAATATCTGCGGAGGAGTAAACTTGTTCGATTCGGTTGTAGCAAACAAAGCCACGGTTGATATGCTCACCCGCGCTGTTGGTGAGGGCAGGCTGCCGCATGCGCTGATAATAGAGGGCGCATCCGGCAGCGGACGGCATACGATCGCTTTCTCGATCGCCTCGGCGCTTGCCGGAGGAGATGCGGAGACCGAGCATAGAATGCGCGATGGACTTTGCCCGGATGTCAGGCTTATCGGCTGTGCCGACGGGCGCAAGACTATCGGTGTAGAGACCGTTCGCGAGCTCGCGCGTCAGGCTTATATAACATCGAACGAATTCAGTTTCCGCATGTTCATTATCGAGGATGCCGAGTTTATGACCGCCTCGGCGCAGAATGCATTTTTAAAGCTCTTTGAGGAGCCGCCGCAGGGTGTATACTTTGTGCTGCTCTGTCTGTCTGCCTCGATGCTGCTTCCGACCGTTCGTTCCCGTGCACAGCTGCTGCGCACCGAGCGCTGCCGTGATGAGGACATTCGCAGATATCTTATAGCCTCGAGCCCGCGCGCGGCGACGCTTGCTCGTGACGGAGCAGCCGAGCTTGACCGAATAATATTGTCTGCCGAAGGCTCTATCGGCGAGGCAATGCGCTTGCTTGCCCGTTCCGGCGTTTCTGAAAAAGCACGCGAGATATCCGACGGAGTTATCCGCGCCGTCACTTCTCGTTCCGGTGTCGCTATTATGCTCTCGGTGTCCCGACTTTCCTCCGACCGCTCGGAGGCTGCGGATATACTCGAGCTTGTTTTAGACGGACTGCGTGAGCTGCTTTTTGCCCGATGCTGTGACGATGGGCAGGACGGGACATTACCGAACACATCCGCGAATATGGGTACGGACCTTGCCGATTCGCTGAGCACGCGAGAGCTTTGCGAATGTATGGCAGCCGTCGGCGAGACTCGCGACCGCATTCTGCATAACGCTAATGTGCGCCTCGCGCTGACTTCAGCCGCACTGCGCCTCAGACACGTTATGGATTGATACTGTCTCTGTCCGATGCCGTGTATCCACGCTGTGCATGACGAATATATTGCATCGGCTGCCCCGTATGCGGAGACCGTCGGACACAGATTTTTATAATCTTTATGTTTATTACCGAAAGGAAACAATATGGATTTTACCGAATTTAACGGAAACAGCTCCGAGCGCGAGGGCGCGGAGAGTGAATGTAATATTGCCGCAGAGGCTCTGCGGAACGAGGCAAAGGACGACGGAGGCAGAGCCGTTTATGACGACGACGGCTTCAGCGCGGACGGCTGTGAGGACACGACGTATGCTTCCGGTGTTGTCAGCGACAACGACTTTGACGGAGATGCTTCAATCGACGGAGCAAGCTCAGATGATATGCTTGAGGCTGAGGCAGATGAGCTGTCGACAGTATCCGTTACTGTGACAGCTTTCCCGGATGAATTTGAGACAAATAATGACGAGGCTGACTCGGAAACAGAAGCTGCCGACGATATCTGCGATGCTTCGGAGAGCGGAACTGCCGCGGAATCCGCAGAGGAGCAGGCCGCCGATTCCGAGAATGGCGCCAAGCGAAGCTATGATGTTATCTCGGTCAGCTTCAAAAAATCGGGCAAGGACTATTATTTCGACTCTATGGGAGAAAAATATTCGCGCGGAGATAATATTATAGTTGAGACCTCGCGCGGAACGGAGTACGGCACTGTCATATCAGGGAATCGCATAGTTTCGGAGCGCGAGGTGGTTCTGCCTCTGCGTCCGGTACTGCGACGCGCTACCGAGGCTGACGAGCAGATTCATCGGGAAAACCTCAGAAAAGAGATCGACGCATACAATGCCTGCGTTGAAAAGATAGCAAAGCACGGGCTTGAGATGAAGCTGGTCGATGTTGAATATACCTTTGACAACAGTAAGCTCATCTTTTACTTTACCGCGGAGGGCAGAGTCGATTTTCGCGAGCTTGTCAAGGATCTTGCTTCTATGTTCAGGACCCGTATAGAGCTGCGTCAGATAGGCATACGCGACGAAGCTAAGCTCATGGGCGGTCTCGGCATCTGCGGCAGACCGTTCTGCTGCCATTCGTTCCTCTCCGATTTTGTTCAGGTGTCGATAAAGATGGCAAAGGAACAGAATCTCTCGCTCAATTCGAGCAAGACGAGCGGCGCCTGCGGCAGACTTATGTGCTGTCTGCGCTATGAATACGATGTCTATTGCGAGGAGATAAAGAAGACTCCTAAGCTCGATGCGGTTGTTGAGACTCCCGACGGCGAGGGAATAGTCAAGGAGACCATGCCTCTTACGGGAAAGATAAGAGTCGAGATAAGAAAGAAGCACGACACATCGGTTAAGGTATACAGCCGAGACGATGTTACGGTTGTTCAGGGAAAGACAGCCAAGGAGTATATTGCCGAGAAGAATGCGGAGCTGGAGCGTCTTGAGGCTTCCCGCCCGGAGCGCCAGGAGCGACCCGAGCGTAAGCCTATGCCGAAGCCGGATAAGGCTGCAACCATCGAGGAGGCAGAGAACCGCAGAGCCGAGAGAGCCGCTCAGGCACGCGCACGCATTTCGCTTGCGGACAGAGAGACTGATGTCGCGGACGGCGGACAGGTCGAGTCTCGCGGCGGTGCGGGACAGCGCCGTGAAGGCAGACCTCAGCGCGACCGCAGAGGCGGACGCGGCAGAGAGAATCGCGACGGCAGAGAGAATCGCGACGGCAGAGAACAGCGCGGAGAACGCGATAATCGTGAACCGCGAGGTGAAAGAGAGCCGCGCGATAATCGCGAACCGAGAAACGGCAGAGAATCTCGTGAAAACAGAGAACCTTGCGATAATCGTGATCCACGTGAACCCCATGAAGCTCGCGAGGCAAGAGATACTCGTCGAGGAGATCGCCGCAGAGGCGGACGCGGCAGACGCGGACGCAGAGGTCCGGGAGAGACGAATTCGCCCGGAGGTCAGGGAAGCGCTGATTCGTCCGGCGGTGCGGCAGGCGGCTCGGGCAACGATTAATAAAACTTGAGACGATCGAAATTTGACAAATTTAGCATTCGAGCCATCAAATGCTGTTGACATAATTTCACCCATGTGTTATAATATCACCGTCCCGAGGGCGATACGCCCGGAGGATGATGATTTATAAAATACATGGAGGTATTTTACGATGGCATACAAAATTTCCGATGAGTGCATCTCCTGCGGCGCATGCGCAAGCGAGTGCCCTGTAAGTGCTATTTCCGAGGGTGACGGAAAGTACGAGATCAATGCTGACGAGTGCCTGAGCTGCGGAGCATGTGCAGAAGTTTGCCCCGTAGGTGCACCTGCTGCAGAATAATCTTATAACCATCAAGTGAGGGGCGCATATCGCGCCCTTTTCCTTTTTTCGGGGAGGCTGAAAAAGCGCAGGCCGAAACTCTATAATTGTCGAAAGGAGCCGGAGAGATGAATAACGAATGCATGCCCGGAGAATCAATTATAGATATTAATCTCGGAATGCGCATGATTCGCACCGAAGGCGGCTTTACCTACGGTACGGATGCGCTGCTGCTCGCCGCCTTTGCGCGCGGCAAGAGCGGCGGTCGCTGCGCAGATCTCGGCTGCGGCGCAGGGTCGATATCTCTGCTGCTTGCCGGAGCGGGAAAATATGAGCATGTTACTGCCGTTGAGGCTCAGCCCGAATATGCTGCGCTTGCGCGCCGAAACGCCGCACTGAACAGTCTCGACGATCGAATAGCCGTTATAGAGGCAGATATAAGGGAGCTGCCGGGCAGTCTGCGCTTTGATGCGGTACTGACCAATCCGCCGTATATGAAGGTGAGCTCCGGCAAGGCAGCTGCCGACAGCGGGAGAAACCGGTCGCGCCACGAGACGCGCGGCGGTATAGACGAGTTCTGCACAGCGGCGGCGCGGATGCTCGAATTGGGAAGCCCCTTTTATGTCGTTTACCGACCTGACAGACTCTGCGACCTGATATCTGCCATGCGCAGCTCGGGAATCGAGCCGAAGCGTATGTGCTTTGTTCAGTGCGATGCGCTTCATGAGCCGTCGCTTGTGCTTGTCGAGGGCATCCGCGGCGGTTCCGCCGCGCTGCGTCTGCTGCCGACGCTGATGCTTCGTGACAGAGACGAGAATGACAGCGAAAGATACCGCGAGATAATCGGGAGCATGAGCTTTGGCGGCTGATATAGCTTTTGCCGAGCGCCGATCTTGAAATGACCATGAGAGTGTAGCTATGCATAATATACACAGCACAGATATTGAATGAAAACACAGGTGATACAATTACAGAAAGGCAGCTTTCGTCGTGCGGAAGCGATGGTTATGTATAATGAGCGAATTTTCCGATAACGGCGCAGTGATAAGAGAAAAAAACAGAACCGAGGCGGGGACGCTCTATCTTGTCGCTTCTCCCATCGGCAATCTTGCCGATATATCGGAGCGTGCGATAAAGGTGCTGTCCGAATGCAGCTTTGTTGCTGCCGAGGATACCCGCGTCAGCGGAAAGCTGCTGTCCTCGCTCGGGATTTCAAAGCCGCTGATGCCGTATCATGAGCACAATAAACAGCAGGCAGGCGCGGAGATCGTGCGCAGACTGCGTCTCGGAGAGACCTGCGCGCTGCTTACCGATGCGGGCACACCGGGCATCTCGGATCCCGGCAGCGACATTGCCCGCGCATGTATTGACGAGAATATCCCGGTCACATCTGTTCCGGGTTGCTGTGCGGCTGTCAACGCTCTGGTTCTATCAGGCTTTGATACGCGCTATTTCTGCTTTGAGGGCTTTTTGCCGGAAAAGAAAAAGGAGCTTGACGAGCGTCTTTCTTTTCTGCGCGGTGAGCGCAGAACGATGATATTCTATTCCTCGCCGCACGATCTGCGCCGCGTTCTTGCCGAGCTTGCCGAATATTTGGGAGCCGACCGCCGCATTGCTCTTTGCCGCGAGATGACAAAGCTGAATGAGGAGATCGAGCGTACTACCGTCGGTGCAGCTGCGGAGAGCTATGCTGAGCGTGCGCCTCGCGGCGAGTATGTTCTTGTGCTTGAAGGCGCACGAGGTGACGCAGATGCTTTCTGGCATGAGCTGACCGTGCTGCAGCACGTAGCTTATTACGAGAATAAGGGAATGAAGCATATGGATGCGGTCAAGGCAGTCGCCTCCGATCGCGGAATTGCTAAGAATATCATATATAAGGCGGTGCTCGACGAGAAGGATTGAGCGTACGACGGACGTTGTTACGGCTTATTCGCGGATATTTCGATATACGGTATCTGGGACCGCGATTAGTTTTGAATAAAAACAATATTTCGGCGGCGGTGCAGCTGAGACTGTTCCGCCGCTTTGTGTTTTGATCGAAAATGTTCCGATCTTCATATTTACAGACAAAGCCTTGCTCAGCCGAATAGTGCCGAGCAAGGCTTTGCAGTTATTATTATATATATTTGTAAATGTCAGGAGAGCATTGCTTTATCCGACAGCTCGCCGCCTGCGGTGGAGAACATCTTTACAAGCTCCTCAGGTGTGAGCTTTTTCTTCTCCTCGCCCTTGATATCAACAACCACTTTGCCCTCGTGCATCATGATAAGACGGTTGCCGTGCTTGATGGCATCGTGCATATTGTGCGTTATCATGAGCGCGGTGAGCGAGTTCTCGTTGATTATGCGCTCGGAGAGGTCAAGCACCTTTGCGGCGGTTTTCGGGTCGAGGGCGGCTGTATGCTCGTCGAGCAGCAGCACCTTTGGCTTGTTAAGTGATGCCATAAGCAGTGTAAGTGCCTGACGCTGACCGCCGGAGAGCAGACCGACGCGGCTTGACATTCTGTCCTCGAGACCGAGATCAAGGTCGCGAAGCAGCTCGCGATAGTGCTCGCGCTCGGCTCTCGTGATCCCCCATCCGAGACCGCGGAATTTTCCTCTGCGCGCGGCGAGTGCAAGGTTTTCATCTATCTGCATGGTCGGCGCAGTACCGAGCATTGGGTCCTGAAAAACGCGGCCGATATAAACGGCGCGCTTGTATTCAGGCAGGCGGGTAACATCCTTCCCGTCGATGAGTATCTTTCCCGAATCCACACGGTAAGTGCCTGCAATAGTATTAAGCATGGTGGATTTTCCCGCTCCGTTGCCGCCGATAACGGTTACGAATTCGCCGTCCTCGATCGTGAGATCAAGCCCGCAAAGCGCGTGCTTTGCATTAACGGTACCGGGATTAAAGGTGAGGTGTATGTCATGAAGCTCAACCATTTGTCTTACCTCCCTCTGCTGCGACGGCAGCGGTTTTGCCGACCTTTCTCTTGCTCGCTTTAGACTTGAAATATGGAAGCGCAAGGAAGAGTGCGACTATGATTGCGGTGAAGAGCTTGAGGTCGTCGGTATTTAGGCCGAGCTTAAGCACCACGGTCATTGCAAGGTAGTAGATGATAGCACCGATAACGACCGACAGCAGCTTAAGTGCGAAATTCTTAAATACCTTAGAGAGAAGCACTTCGCCGACGATAACCGCTGCGAGTCCGATAACTATCGCGCCTCTGCCCATATTGATATCGGCAAAATTCTGATATTGCGAGAGCATTCCTCCGCAGAGTGCGACAAGACCGTTCGAGAGCATAAGTCCGAGGACGATATTAGTGTTAGTGTTGATGCCCTGAGCACGTGCCATGCTCTGATTTGCGCCTGTCGCGCGGAGGGAGCAGCCGCGCTCGGTTCCGAAGAACCAGTAGAGCAGGGCAATTATACCGATAATAAACGCGAGCAGGATAAGCGCGGAGGTAACTATGGTTGAGGTCGACTCTCCGAGGGTAAAGTTGGATGAGGAGAGAACGCTCGACATATTAAAGGGAAGAGGAATATTCGATCTTGTGGAGACAAAGCCGCCCATGATACGGAGGTTTATGGAGTAGAGGGCGAACTGTGTGAGGATTCCCGCAAGTATGGCGGGGATGCCGCAGGCGGTGTGGAGCAGACCGGTGATAAGACCGGCGAGCAGACCGCTGAGGAACGAGCAGAGCAGTGCGAGCCACGGGTTAACGCCCGAGGATATCAGAATGACGCAGACTGCGCCGCCGGTCGCAAGCGAGCCGTCAACGGTAAGGTCGGCTATATCGAGTATACGAAAGGTTATGTATACGCCGATAGCCATGACACCCCATATCAGACCCTGCGCAATTACGCTCGGCATCGAACCGCCGAGGGATTGAAAGAAGTTTAGAATTGCCATAGCATTATTTCCTTTTACGGTGTTTACGTTTTACGGTTATATGACTGTTATTCGGGACTACAGCACCGATTCGGCAGCACATTTACGGGCAGAGATGCGGCGGAAAGCCATTCTTGGACCAAATGCCGATGAATGTATAAATATGCGCCGCAGTGTAACATCACTCGGCATATTCGCTGTTTTTCGACTTTTTCCCAAAACCGCACTATGGGAAAGGCGCAAACCTTTCCCATATATGCATATTCTATTACCGCAGCATTTCATTGTCGCGCTGTGCGCATGCGCGATAGCCGAACTTATCAGCCCTCGGTGCTGAGTGCGGTGTAATCGTCGGACGGAACCTTGATGCCGAGCTGCTCGCAGATATCGGGGTTGTAATACTTAACGAAGCTGTTGCTGTACTCGATAGGCATCTCGGATACCTTAGACTCGCCTTTGAGGATCTTAACAGCCATCTTACCGGTGGTCTCGCCGAGCGACTTATAGTCGATAGAGAGAGTAGCAACACCGCAGTTGGAGCAGATGCCCTGCTCACCCGCAACTACCGGTGTTTTAGCGGGAACGGTGACATTTGCGATAGCCTTGCCGTTGGAAGCAGCGGTGTTATCGGTCGGGATATAGATTACGTCGCTCTCGTCGCATGCGGTCTTTGTTACCGACGCAACATCGTTTGTATCGGTAAAAGAGTACGACTTAACGGTGTAGCCGAGCTGCTCGAGGAAAGGAGTGATGGTATCTACCTGATACTTACTGTTTGCTTCTGCGGAGCAGTATAGAATACCGACATTCTTTGCATCCGGGAACCATTCCTTTATCATTGCTGCCTGCTGATCGAGCGGAGCAAGGTCGGATGCGCCGGAGATGTTGCCGCCGACGGTGCCGTTCCAGTTGCTTATCTGAAGCGCGGATGCATAGTCGGTGATGGAGGTACCGAGAACGGGTATGGTCTTAGTTGCGCTCGCCGCTGCCTGAAGCGGTGCGGTAGCGTTTGCGAGAATGAGGTCAACGCCGTCCGAAACGAAGCCCGAAATGATGGTGGTGCAGTTGTTCGACTCACCCGATGCGTTCTGATTGATTATCTCAACGTTGTCCTTGCCGAGACCTGCCTCGACAGCCTCGATAAAGCCCTCGGTAGCAGCGTCAAGAGCGGGGTGCTGTGCGAGCTGGCAGACACCTATCTTGTACTTGCCGTCGGATGCGGCGCCGCCGTTCGCGGTTGTTTCGGATGTACCTGTTCCTGACTCGGAGCCGCATGCACACATAGTGCCGAGCGTTGCGGCTGCGAGCAGTGCCAAAAGAAATCTCTTCATGATCGAATTCCTCCGTATTAATGTTCATGAATATTTATGTGTATCGGGCTTTGCCCGTTACAACCGTTTTAATGATACGACGCATTACCTGCGGCGGCTTTCAAACCGACCGACGGCGATTTGCCGGATATGGCGCAGGTCGACATTTTAATAATATAATATAGATATATTATACGTGATAAGAAAAAATATAAGCGGCTCCGCAATATGCCGAGCCGCTCGAATAACCTATACAAAGGTATTATGCGGCCCTATGCTTAAAATAATATCGGTAAGCCTCAAAATGCGCATAGGTATAGACCGAAGCAACGAAATTTCTCTCTGAGGAAAATGCTCTTGCCATGTCAGTCTGCCACCTATCGAATTTCGGCTCCGATGAAGCCGCACGGAGCAGGAAGAATGTTCCCATCTCCTTTGATTGCATATTTTATCACTTTATCCTGCAAAAGTCAATATATTATTTCAATTTTTTAATATTTTTTGCAAAATTAATCTTTTGCAAAGTTAGTTATGCGGCGCGCGGATGACGCAGATCGGGAATCAAGCGAGGAGCAAACGCTCGCATATGCCGCGAAAGCCGGGGTTGTCCGAGGTGGTGATATACTCAATGCAGCCCTGCACGTGCGTGTCGGTGCACAGCCCGGCTGCTTCAAGTCTGCGTGCCGCCTCTGCCGCCGTGCCTCTGCAGCCGTCGAAAAAGCAAGCGCCGGGAAAGAATCGCGCGATAGCTTTTTCTGCATGAGGATAGTGCGTGCAGCCGAGCACGACCGCATCAAAATCTGTGCAGGGACTGTTCATGGACGAAAACAGTGAGCGGAGATAGCCGCAAAGCAGCTCACCGTCGGTGTGCCCCTCCTCGATCAGCTCCATCAGTCCGGGACAGGGAAGCAGCGTGACCTCAGCTCCTTTTCCGTAGCGTGCGAGCAGGTCGCGGAATTTCGGCTGACGCAGCGTCAGCGGTGTTGCCATTATAAGCACCTTGGGAGTGCCGGGCAGCGAGCAGGCTGACTTTATCTCCGGCTCGATTCCGATGATGGGTATTTTCGGATACAGCTCGCGCAGCGATTTTGCCGCTGCTCCGGTCGCGGTATTGCAGGCAATGACAAGCTCTTTTATATGATATTTATTTATGAGAAAGTCAACATTGCTCTCGGTTATGCTTTTGACTGCCTCGCGTGTTTTGGTGCCGTATGGTGCATTTGCTTCATCGCCGAAGAAGATGTAGCTCTCATTCGGCATGACACGCACAAGCTCACGCAGTACCGAAATACCGCCGACTCCGGAATCTATCACGGCTATCGGTGCGCGGCGCGCAGACTCCCGGACATGCGCACCCTCATTTTTTATTATACATTCATCAGTCATTACAGTGTCCGTTTAAAGCCCCGACGGGCTGTATTTTCTCCCGTATTCTATCATTATATGTATCGTTTGTCAAGGGCGCTGCGTGCAGCCGCATTATGGATTTGCGCAGTCACGACGGGCACACAACGAGTATAAAAAATAATAATAAATATATGAGTTAAAATCGCCGAGAATGTTGACAGGCGCAGAGCGGATGTGATATACTGACAGCAACATTTCATTTTTGAAAGGATTGCCTCCAATTGCGGCGGGCAAAGGTCATGGTTATGAAAAAACTGAGAACGCTGTACTTCTCACCCGCAGAGGACAGCTACTACGGCTGGGAGACCTATTCTATTCCGATAGGAAACGGCTACCTCGGCGCTAATATCTTCGGCAGGACCGATCGCGAGCGTATCCAGATCACGCAGAATAAATTCGTCGATAAGGATTCGCTCGGACTTACCGACTTTGCGGAGCTGTATTTCGAGCTCGGACATGAGAATGTCACAGGATACCGCCGTTGGCTCGATATCGACAACGCGGTTTCCGGCGTAGAATATGACTGCGACGGTGTTCACTATACGCGCGAGACCTTCGCTTCCTATATTGACCGCGTTATCGTTGCGCGTCTCGCTGCGTCAGAGATCGGAGCCCTCAGCTTTACCTATAAGCCCGAATTCCCGTATGTTCGCGACTACTCACGCGAGCCCGGCGACGGCTGCGGCAGAACTGCAGAGATAAGATGGGACGGCAGCAGAATGATAGCCAATGGTCAGATCAACTACTACCGCATTCAGTATGCTGCGATATCCGATCTCGAGACCGACGGTAAGATAACTGCCGTCGACGGCGGAATTCGCGTTGACGGCGCAAGCTATGCGGTCGTTCGCTTCTGCACCGATACAAATCTTGATCTGCGTCCCGAGGTGTTCCTTGAGGACGATCCGGCAAAGAAGCTCATATACCGCGATATGGAGCCCGAGGTCACCGCTATGGCGGATCATGCTGCAGCTGTTTCCTACGACGAGCTGCGCAGCCGTCATATCGCCGACTACCGCACTATTTATTCTCGCGCCGAGTTCGAGCTTGATTCTCCCGATGATGTTTACGAGGCTGAGACTACCGAGCTTATCCGCCGCTACCTTGCAGGCGAGAAAATACCGTATCTCGAGATGGTATATTTCCAGTTCGGACGTTATCTGCTTATCTCCTGCTCGCGTCCCGGATGCATGCCCGCAAATCTTCAGGGGGTATGGAACGGCGCAGAGAACGCTCCGTGGGGAGCGGGCTACTGGTTTAATATAAATGTTCAGATGAACTACTGGCCCGTGTTCAATACGAATATGGCAGAGCTTTTCGGCGCGTTTGCCGACTATTTCGAGGCGACCGTTCCGAACGGTCACCGCAAGGCGAGCGAGTTCGTGCTCGAGAACAACCCCTCTCAGTATGAAGAGGGCGAGGGCGCTTGCGGATGGGCTATCGGTACGAATAACTGGGCGCTTGAGACGACAGGTCCCGACCGCTGCGGCGGCCCCGGAAACGGCGGTCTTGCATCTAAGCTGATGTGGGACTACTGGGACTTCACACGCGACAAGACTGTGCTTGAGAGATATACCTACCCAACGCTCAAGGATGTAAGTAAGTTCTCGGTAAAGGCTGTGCGCAAGTACGGCGACGAATACCTCGTAGCACCCTCCGTGTCGCCCGAGCAGGTCATCAACGGAGCATGGGTCGGCGGCTCCTTCCCGTATGTTACAGTCGGCTGCGCTTACGACCAGGAGATGGTGCACGAGAACGGCAAGGACTTCCTCCACGCTGCGGAGCTGCTCGGCAAAGACGGTCCCGAAGAGAAGCTTCAGCGCGAGCAGATAGACCACTATTCCCCCGTTCTTGTCGGATGGTCGGGACAGGTCAAGGAGTTCCAGGAGGAGAATTTCTACGGCGAGATAGGCGAGTGGTGGCATAAGCACCTCTCTCACATGATGGCTATCTACCCCGGCAATACTATCAGCGCAGCTACTCCTGTATGGAGAGATGCGGCTGCCGTTTCGCTACATTACCGCTCCGAAAAGAACATGCAGACCGGATGGTCGGTCGCTCACCGCGTTAATGCATGGGCGAGAACGGGCGAGGGCGAGGAGTGCTACCACTGTCTGCGCTTCCTTATCGGCAGACGTACATATCCCAACCTCTTTGACGCTCACCCGCCGTTCCAGATAGACGGTAACTTCGGCGGTACCGCAGGAATAGCAGAGATGCTGCTCCAGAGCCATGACGGCTATATCAATATCTGCCCCTGCCTGCCCGATGATTGGAGCAAGGGACGCTTCAAGGGACTTGTTGCAAGAGGCAACTTCGTTATCGATGCAGAGTGGAAGGACTCCACCCCGCACACCGTCAGCGTTCTTTCGCGTGTAGGCGGCAAGGCGGTCATTCATTCGGGTAATATTTCGCTCGCTCGCGTCACGCTCGATGGCAAGCCTGTCGAGACCGAGAGCGACGGTATTGATTTCATTTCCTTCGATACCGAGGCAGGAAAGACCTATCTGCTTGAGGGTATCCCCGCAAAGCATCAGATAACCCGTCCGACCGATCTCCGCATCGACCGCGATACGCTCACCATGACATGGAACGGCGCAGATGAGGACGTTACATATACCGTCTACCGCGCATGCGACCAGTCTAAGACCTATGAGAAGATCGCAGAGGGTCTTACCGAGCGCAGCTACACCGATACGGGCATTGATTTTGCCGATCACGATATCGTTATCTATAAGATAACCGCGGTATCTGCCGACGGCACAACGGAGAGCATGGGCGTACATGATGTTATCAACCATGCTACTCAGAAGCAGATAGACCGCTGGCAGCTCATGCACGAGGAAAAGGATGTGGCGCCTTACTACGATCAGTGGATCAAGTATTGATCCCGGCATCCGAGCTTCCGAAAACACTCGGCGGTTTTTCGATATGTGCATCTGCGGTAAATGATGTACATTGTGAATAATTAAATAAGCACGGCACCCGACTTCTGTATGATATAACCCCATAGTGTAGACTTGATACTCTATGGGGATTATATCAATATGTGACCGGATGTCGTGCTTATTTTTATTTTTTAGTCCGAGCGCGCCATGCAGGATCGGTTCAGCCATTTAAGTCATAGACATAAATATTTCCGTCCTAATACGATAGTCTTCGCACTTTGCGGATCGGTATATGCTCAGTTGCTGCTCTTGTCTGCGGTCAGCTGCTTCACGGCATCATCCATATAGTCGATGTCATGCGCTTCTATTCTGCCGCCGTCGCAGAGTGCGGCGAGCTTCGGGTCAAAAGGCATACGTGCGAGAACGGGAATATCGAACTGTGACGCGAGACCGTCTATCTTGCTCTTACCGTACAGCTCGATATGCTTTCCGCAGTCGGGGCATACGGCGTAGCTCATGTTTTCAACTATGCCGAGAACGGGGATATCCATCATTTCCGCCATATGAACAGCCTTTTCGACTATCATTGAGACAAGCTCCTGCGGGCTTGTTACGATAACGATACCGTCAAGCGGAAGCGACTGAAATACGGTGAGCGGCACATCCCCGGTTCCGGGAGGCATATCCACATACATATAGTCGACATCGCCCCAGCGTACATCGGTCCAGAACTGCTTGACCGTTCCGGCAATGACCGGTCCGCGCCAGATAACGGGGGTCGTCTCCTCCTGGAGGAGCAGATTTATTGACATGAGCGGTATGCCGGAGGCAGAGCGGGGAGCATCCATTCCGTTATCATCGCCGGTAATGCGGACTCCGTGCATTCCGAAGATTTGAGGGATCGAGGGACCGGTGATATCCGCATCGAGGACCGCCGCCTTATATCCGAGACGCTGTGTTCCGACCGCGAGCAGACTTGTGACAAGTGACTTTCCGACACCGCCTTTGCCGCTGACGACACCTATTACGTGGCGAACGTGCGAGCCCGCGTTGGCGGGAGCAAGCAGCGATTCCGGCGCATTTTTCGAGGGACAGTCCGCACCGCAGGAGGAACAGTCGTGCGTACATTCGTTATTCTTTTCGTTTTCCATGACATTTCCTTTCGGTAAATGAAGTTAAATTAAATGATACTGAATATTATATACCACTTGCGCGCTTTTTACAAGCCCTGCATCAAACTCCGAGCCATAATTTTGCTACGCCCATGTATTCTCGCAGAGTATAGATGAGAGTATTGCCTATGTTTGCGTCGTATGCCGGGTATGTTTCTATCTCGCGGCCGAGAGCGCGGGAGAGCATACGAATGCGGGGCAGATGATATTCGCTCGACACGCCGACGAGCCGTCTGCCGTCTGTGTCGACACTCTGAGCGGAATCTGTGCTGTTGCTTGATGCCGGGCTTCCCAGCGTAGACGCAGCCGAGCCGTCCGACTCCGAGCCTGTCAGGATGGCAAAGGTATATTCGAGGTTTTCGCTCGTATTTGTCGATCTATCCTCGAGCGTTATGCGCTCTTCAGCTATTCCGCGTGAGACAAGATAACGGCGCATTGCTTCAGCCTCGCTTATCGCCTCGTTCGAGCCCTGACCGCCCGAGACGATGCAATCGGCGTTCGGATATCGCTTGAGCAGCGATAGTGCGGCATCGAGACGTGTCGTGAGCGTTCGCCCGGGCTCTTCGCCGCGTACGTAGCAGCCGAAAACCATAACGGTCAGCTGTTCATCCTTCGGCAGGGCATCAAGCCTCGCCTTGCTCGATGCGGCTGTTGCAAGAGAATACGAAAGAAAAGCGATATATGTAGCAAGAAAGAACGACATTCCCGCACAAAGCACACCCTTTAACCATTTCGGCAGTACCTTGTAGCCGAAAAACGCAACGCAAGCAAGCGTAAAGGCGCAGAACGGCATAACGAATGCTATTGCGGAGAAGCGCGTTATAAATACGGTAATTATGTAAGCTCCGATTAGCAGTGCGGTGATCGCGGAAATAATGAGGTATAGATATTTCGGCACCCGTGAGGTGACTTTATCGTTGCTTTTTTCGGTATTCATGCTGTCTACCTCCCATTTTTTATTATATTATAGCATGTTTCTGCGCCGAAATCAAGTTGGGGACGGCACAATGGTCGAATTTAGCGGCTGTCAAACCTTGATTTATATCCGCCGGTATGGTATAATGGCGCAAATTAACATTTTTACCGCGACGCGCGGGATACCGCGCTCACGGAGAAAGGCACTGTAATGGCAGAACAAGCAAAACAGGGCAGAGTCAAGAGACTGCTCCATCGGTATTTTATTGATGCAATGGGGGCGATGGCGCTCGGACTGTTCGCAACGCTCCTCCTCTCCACTATTCTCTCCACCACCGCAAAGTACATTCCGGTGCAGTGGCTGTCGGACGCACTTGTCGAAATGGCGGGCTACGCAAGTAAGGCGACCGGCATGGCTATCGGTGTTGCGATAGCTCAGGCACTCGGTGCGCATCCGTTTGTACTTTTCGCATGCACCGCGGTCGGCGGGGCAAGCTACGCAATGGGCACCACGATCACGACAGCTGCGGGAGATATAGCATATTCCGCAGGACCGGCGGGCGTGTTTTTTGCTGTCATCGTTGCCGCCGAGGTAGGAATGCTCGTCTCGAAAAAGACGAAGATAGACATTCTCGTTACGCCGATCGTCACTCTTGCATCGGGCTACATAGTTGCCAGGCTTATCTGTCCTGCCGTCGCATATGTGATGTACTGGCTCGGTGATTTTATAAATACCGCTACCGAGCTTCAGCCGCTGCTCATGGGCATTGTTATCGCTGTTGTTGTCGGAATCATTCTGACTCTGCCGATATCGAGCGCCGCTATCTGCGCCATGATAGGTATATCGGGTCTTGCAGGTGGTGCCGCAGTCGTCGGCTGCTGTGCACAGATGATCGGCTTTGCCGCAATTTCGTTCCGCGAGAACCGTTGGGGCGGTGTAGTCGCTCAGGGACTCGGTACGAGCATGCTGCAGATGGGCAATATCTGCAAAAAGCCGCAGATATGGATACCGCCTACACTTGCAGCCGCCGTATGCGGACCGCTCTCGACCCTTGTTTTCGGTCTGCGCTGCGAGGGCGTGAGCGCCGGGATGGGCACCTGCGGACTCGTCGGGCCTCTCGGCATCATCTCCGCTACCGAGCATTCCCCGATGATGTGGATAGGAATACTTCTGCTCTGTATTGTTCTTCCCGCGCTGCTCTCAATAGCATTCAATGAAATTCTCCGCGCTATCGGACTCGTTAAGACAGGAGATATGAAGCTTGATCTTTAAGCTGTGACGCGCTGTCGGCGTCGTTGGATATACGTACGCTGTCAACCGCGCGCGTACCGCAGCCTTTCAATCCATAGCTGAATGAGGCGATTCGGTTCGGACGAATGCATTCTTCACACGGCATTTGTCATGCGGCGGATGCGGTCGAAAAAATTACAAAAATGAAAACAATTTATAATGTAGCATATTAGCTCTTGACAAGTCGGTGCAAATGTGCTACAATGCAGAAAAATTAAATATTTTACAATGGCTGAGACGAAGAATGGACTCCGAGAAGAACGGCGTAGAGAATCGGTGGGTGGTGAAAACCGATGCGTTGAATATCCCAGTCCTCTCACTTCCGAGCCGAGAGCCTGAAGCCGAACAGGTGTGTAGGGCGCTCCGTGTATGCTACGTCAGTGCATAGAGGTTAATAGACTTCGATCAAGCAAAGGCTGAGACGAAGACGGAACCTGCAGAGTTGTTTTCCGAGAGAGTCGGGGGCGGTGTGATCCCGACAAAACACAGCGGTGCTTCCCATCACTTCCGAGCCGGAGACCCGAAGGGCATATCCCGTAGGTATCTCCCGTGAATGCTGCGTCAATGCATAGAAGTTGATTGACTTCGAAGAGTGGCGGATATTATCCGCAATTTGAGTGGTACCGCGAGTGCTATATTATGAATTAACACCCGTCTCAAAGCATTTTATATGGCTTTGGGGCGGGTTTTTGCTTTGCTGCGGAGTCGGAATTCAGAAAAAGAAAGGCAGAACAACGATGTTATCTCTCGACAAGGTTTTTAATGCTCAGATGGTGCTGAAAAACATCATCCGCGAAACAAATGTGGTAAGAGCGTACGGCATTGCTCCCGAGTGCGAGCTATACCTAAAGCCCGAGAACCTGCAGATCACAGGCTCATTTAAGGTAAGAGGCTCAGCGTACAAGATCGCCATGCTCTCCGAGGAGGAAAAGGAGCGCGGAGTCATCGCCTGCTCGGCGGGAAATCACGCTCAAGGCGTTGCACTTGCGGCTACAAAGAACGGTATAAAATCGCTTATCTGTCTGCCCGATACCGCTCCGATATCAAAGGTCGAGGCGACAAAGGGCTTCGGTGCCGATGTCTGCCTCGTCGAGGGCTGCTATGATGATGCATATCAGAGAGCTATCGAGCTTCGCGACAGCGAGGGCTATACCTTCGTTCATCCGTTCGACGATGAGAATGTTATCGCCGGTCAGGGAACGATCGCACTCGAAATACTGAGCGATCTCGACAACATTGACGCAATAGTAGTTCCGATAGGCGGCGGAGGACTTATCTCCGGCATCGCGTATACCGCAAAGCAGATACGTCCGTCTATCAAGATCTACGGAGTTCAGGCTGCAGGTGCGCCGAGTATGTACAATTCGATAAAGGACGGCGAAATCGAATGCCTGCCGTCGGTATCCACGATAGCGGACGGAATAGCGGTCAAGCAGCCGGGCGACAATACCTTTGCTCTTGTTCGTGACTATGTCGACGAAATAGCTCTCGTTACCGATGATGAGTTAACGAGCGCCATCCTCGCTCTGATAGAAAAGCAGAAGATGATAGCCGAGGGCGCGGGCGCGACCGCAGTTGCGGCCGTAATGGCAGGTAAATTCGACCTGCGAGGCAAGCGAGTTGTCGCTGTCGTATCGGGCGGAAACATCGACGTTACAAGTCTCTCGCGAGTTATCGACCGCGGACTTCGCAATTCCGGACGATCCTCAAGCATGCTGATCGAGCTGCTTGATAAGCCCGGACAGCTTAAGGAGATATCGAGCATCATCGCCGACTGCGGCGCGAATGTTACAGGTGTTCATTATGAAAAGGGCAACACCGAGAGCGTTAACGGCTGCTTCCTGCGAGTCGAAATGGAGACGAGAAATTTCGATCATCTACACGCTATTACAAAGCGTCTGCGCGACGAAGGCTTTAAGATAATTTAAATTTAAGATGACTATATTAATTGACGGAGGAAATAAAAATGAGCAACAAGATTCACACCGATAAGGCACCCGCAGCAATCGGACCGTACTCTCAGGCGGTGACGGTCGGAAGCCTTGTATTTACATCAGGTCAGATAGCGCTCGACCCCGAGACGGGAGCGGTCGTCGAGGGCGGTATAGCAGAGCAGACGCACCGCGTCTGCAGTAATCTCGAGGCAGTGCTTGCCGCGGCGGGAGCATCGACCCGCAGTGCCGTTAAGACGGTATGCTTTCTCGCCGATATGGCTGACTTTGCAGCCTTTAACGAGGTCTACGGACAGTATTTCTCCGAAAAGCCCGCGCGTTCCTGCGTAGCGGTAAAAGCCCTACCGAAAGGAGTACTTGTAGAGGTAGAGGTCATAGCGGAGAAGGTGTAAACATAAAATGATGGATTCAAGCAAATATCGTATCGGATATTTCCCGGTCGATAAAAAATATAACAAATGGGTAGAGCGCGACCATATCGAAAAGCCTCCCGTGTGGTGCAGCGTCGATATGCGCGACGGCAATCAGAGCCTTGTCATTCCGATGAGCCTTGAAGAAAAGCTCGAGTATTATAAGATGCTGCTTTCGGTCGGCTTTAAGGAGATAGAGGTCGGATTCCCCGCAGCGAGCGAGACCGAGTATGAATTTCTGCGCACGCTGATAGAGAACGATATGATACCGTCCGATGTGACGGTTCAGGTGCTGACGCAGTGCCGCGAGCACATCATCCGCCGCACATTTGATGCATGCCAGGGCGCGCCGAGCGCGATAATACATTTCTATAATTCGACAAGCGTCGCGCAGCGCGAGCAGGTGTTCAAAAAGTCTAAGGAGGAGATAAAGCAGATCGCCGTCGACGGTGCAAGGCTTGTCAAGCGTCTTGCTTCCGAGTATGAGGGCAATTTCCGCTTTGAATATTCGCCCGAGTCATTTACGGGTACCGAGCCCGAATATGCGCTCGAGGTCTGCAATGCTGTGCTCGATGTGCTCGAGCCGAGCGAGGACAACAACGTCATAATCAATCTTCCCGTGACCGTCGAGATGAGCCTGCCGCATGTGTACGCATCGCAGATAGAATATATGTGTGAGAATCTACACTACCGCGAGCATGTAACCGTATCGCTCCACCCGCACAACGACAGAGGAACCGGTGTTGCCGATGCGGAGCTTGCACTGCTCGCAGGCGCGGACAGAGTTGAGGGAACGCTGTTCGGAAACGGTGAGCGCACGGGCAATGTCGATATTATCACGCTTGCAATGAATATGTATTCTCACGGTGTCGACCCCGGACTTGATTTCTCGGACATGCCGTCGCTCGTTGAAAAGTATGAGAGCTGCACAAGAATGCATGTGTATGAGAGAGCGCCGTATGCGGGCGCGCTCGTGTTCGCCGCATTCTCCGGCTCGCATCAGGATGCCATTGCAAAGGGCATGAAGTACCGCACAAAGAAGGGAATGCACGAGTGGACAGTGCCGTATATTCCAATCGACCCGAAGGATATCGGGAGAACATACGATGCAGATGTTATCCGCGTAAATTCACAGTCCGGCAAGGGCGGTATCGGTTATCTGCTCGAACAGAGCTACGGCTACAATCTGCCCGCTAAGATGCGCGAGGATTTCAGTTATATGTGCAAGGAGATATCCGACCACGAGCACAAGGAGCTCAAGGCGGACGAGGTGCTTGACATATTTACCGAGCATTATCTTAATCTTCGCGGCAATATCGAGGTAACGGACTTTGATTTCGAGCGAGTAAACGATGCGGTCAAGATAGATATCACATTCCGTCAGGGAGATACCGAGACCGAGCTTGAAGCGGAGGGCAACGGTACGCTCAGCGCCGTTAATAATGCGCTCAGCGAGCTTACCGGAGAGCAGTATACGCTTCAGGTATATACTCAGCACAGCATGCAGGGCGAGGGCTCGCGCAGCGTTGCGGCATCCTATATCGGACTTGAGCGTGAGGACGGCAGAATGTTCTGGGGCGCGGGCACAGATACCGACGTTATCAAGGCTAATACAAATGCGCTGCTCAGCGCATTCTATAATATGACGAAGGAGGGGTAATGCTATGGGAATGACTATGACGCAAAAGATACTCGCCGCACACGCGGGTCTCGACAGTGTAACGGCGGGACAGCTGATAAGCGCGCGCCTCGACATTGTTCTCGGCAATGATATCACCACTCCGGTGGCGGTAAACGAATTCAAAAAGGCGGGCTTTGACTCGGTATTTGATAAGGATCGTGTCGCAATAGTTCTCGATCACTTTGTACCGAACAAGGATATAAAGGCGGCGGAGCAGTCAAAGACCTGCCGCGAGTTTGCGTGCGAGCACTGCGTCAGCCACTTCTACGATGTAGGAAAGATGGGCATCGAGCACGCACTGCTTCCCGAACAGGGTGTTGTTACTGCGGGTGACTGCATCATCGGTGCGGACAGCCATACCTGCACATACGGCGCGCTCGGCGCGTTCTCGACCGGCGTAGGCTCTACCGATATGGCGGCGGGAATGGCGACCGGAACCGCATGGTTCAAGGTGCCGTCGGCGATTAGGTTCGTACTGCACGGTAAGCTGCCCGAGAATTGCAGCGGTAAGGATGTTATCCTGACCGTTATCGGCATGATAGGTGTTGACGGTGCGCTGTACAAGAGCATGGAGTTCGTCGGAGACGGCGTTGCTGCCCTGTCGATGGACGATCGCCTCTGCATCTGCAATATGGCGATAGAGGCGGGCGCGAAGAACGGAATATTCCCCGTTGACGACGTTACGCTCGGATATCTGCGCGGCAGAAGCGAGCGCGAGCCGGTCATATACACAGCAGACCCCGATGCGGAGTATGAGCGCGTTATCGACATTGATCTTTCGAAAATAAAACCTACCGTAGCATGCCCGCATCTGCCCGAGAATACCCGCCCCGCAAGCGAGCTGCATGATATAAAGATAGATCAGGTCGTTATCGGCTCGTGCACAAACGGACGTCTCGAGGATATGGAGGCTGCCTATAGCATCCTGAGAGACAAGCATATCGCGGACGGAGTTCGCTGTATCATAATCCCCGCAACGATGAAGATACTGCGCGAGTGCGTCGAGCGCGGATGGTATACCGCGTTTATCGACGCAGGCGCAGTCGTTTCGACACCGACCTGCGGACCGTGTCTCGGCGGATACATGGGAATTCTCGCGGCAGGCGAGCGCTGCATTGCAACGACCAACCGCAATTTCGTCGGACGCATGGGTCATGTCGACAGCGAGGTGTATCTTGCTTCCCCGCAGACCGCTGCGGCAAGTGCTCTCGCAGGCTATATCACCGAGTATAAGGAGGTGTAAGCGATGAATACACAGGGCAGGGCTTTTAAGTATCCCGACAATGTCGATACCGACGTTATTATCCCCGCGCGCTACCTTAACACCCCCGATGCTGCGGAGCTTGCACAGCACTGCATGGAGGATATCGACCCGTCGTTTGTCGGCAGGGTCAGCGCGGGCGACGTTATGGTCGCGGGCTGGAACTTCGGCTGCGGCTCGTCGCGTGAGCATGCGCCGCTCGTTATCAAAACCTGCGGCACAGGCTGCGTTATAGCAAAGAGCTTTGCGCGCATCTTCTACCGCAATGCGATAAATATCGGTCTGCCTATTCTCGAATGCGAGCAGGCTGCGGAGGAGATTGCTGCGGGCGACGAGGTAAGGGTCGATTTCGACACGGGAGAGATAAGCGACATCACCACCGGTAAAACATATAAGGCACAACCGTTCCCGCCGTTTATTCAGAACATAATCAGGTGCGGCGGACTGCTTAAATCGCTGAAGGAGGAGGGCAATGAATAAGAATATTGCTGTAATACGCGGCGACGGTATAGGTCCCGAGATCATCGGACAAACGCTGCGCGTGCTCGACCGCATAGCCGAGCTTTACGGACACAGCTTCACATACACCGATGTAGATATGGGAGGCTGTGCTATCGACAAATACGAAGATCCGCTCCCGGATTCCGAGCTCGAAAAATGCGTAGGCTCGGACAGTGTTCTGCTCGGTGCAGTCGGCGGCAGCAAGTGGAACGGTCTGCCCGGCGAGAAGCGTCCCGAAAAGGGTCTGCTCCGCCTGCGTGCAGGCATGGGCGTTTACTCGAACAACCGCCCCGCTAAGATTTGGCGGCAGCTCGCCGATGCATCGCCGCTTAAAAGCTCTATCGTTGACCGCGGAATCGACTTTATCATCGTTCGCGAGCTCATCGGAGGCATCTATTTCGGTGAGCATATCACCGAGGGCAATACCGCGACCGACGTGCTCAGATACCGCGAGCCGGAGATAGAGCGCATCGGCAGAATCGGCTTTGAGACCGCACGCCGCCGCTCCCGCCGTCTCTGCTCGGTCGAAAAAAGCAATGTTCTCGACTCGAGCCGTATGTGGAAGCGAGTGATGCACCGCCTTGCGGAGGAGTATCCCGATGTGGAGCTGTCCGACATGCTCGTTGACAACTGCGCTATGCAGATTGTCAAGGATCCGTCGCAGTTCGATGTTATCGTGACCGAGAATATGTTCGGAGACATTCTTTCGGACGAAGCGTCCATGATAACAGGCTCTATCGGAATGATACCGTCCTCGAGCCTCGGCGCGACCTCCTGCGGACTCTATGAGCCTATACACGGCTCTGCACCCGATATTGCGGGGCAAGATATTGCAAACCCGATAGGTACTATCCTCTCGGCGGCTATGATGCTGCGCTACAGCTTTGATATGCCACAGGAGGCGAATGCGATCGAGCGTTCCGTATCCGATTATCTCGATGCAGGCTACCGCACGGCGGATATCATGAGCGATGGCAAGACCCGCGTCGGCTGCAGCCGCTGCGGCGAGCTTATTACCGGTTATCTCAGAAAGGAGTGATGTCAATGCGGCTTTCCGGTGCAGATATAATTGTTAAGACATTAATAGAGCAGGGCTGTGATACCGTTTTCGGCTATCCGGGCGGACAGATACTCAATGTATACGACAGCCTCTATACACATCAGAATGAAATAAATCACATACTCACGGCGCATGAGCAGGGGGCGGCACATGCCGCAGACGGTTATGCAAGAGCCACAGGAAAGGTCGGGGTAGTAATATCCACCTCCGGCCCCGGCGCGACGAACCTTGTCACCGGGATTGCGACCGCATGCCTCGATTCCGTTCCGATAGTCGCTATCTGCGGTAACGTTCCCACGATGCAGATAGGCACCGACAGCTTTCAGGAGATAGACATCACGGGCGTTACGCTCCCGATAACGAAGCACAACTATTTTGTGGGCAGAGTTGAGGAGCTTGCAGACACTATACGCGAGGCGTTTGCACTTGCGGCATCCGGCAGACCCGGACCTGTACTCATCGACGTACCCAAGGATGTTCAGATCGCATGCTGCGACTATGAGCCTCAGCCTCCGGCAAAACCCGAGCCGCCTAAGGCAGCCAAGGAGATACGCATTAAGGAGGCAGCGAATTATATAAATGCCGCTCGCCGTCCATACATCTACTTCGGCGGCGGTATGATAACCGCAGGTGCTCAGGAGGAGACGCTGCGCCTTGCCGATATGATCGACGCGCCGATAGGCTGCTCGCTCATGGGAATATCGGGCATCCCGACCGACCATCCGCGTTTTCTCGGAATGCAGGGCATGCACGGTCACTATGCTTCCTCTATGGCGATGCATCATGCAGATCTCATTATCTCGCTCGGCGTACGCTTTAATGACCGCGTAACGGGCAACAGACACAAGTTCGCAACGGGCGCTAAGATAGTGCACATCGATGTTGACGGCTCCGAGCTTTCCAAGACTGTAAATGCCGTATGCGGTCTGCGCGGTGATGTCAAGCCCACGCTTGATGCGCTGCTCCCGCTCATCACTGCAGGCGAAAAGCCCGAATGGAGAGCGGAGGTCGACGGCTTCCGTGCCGGAGAGGATGAGTACCTCGATCACAGAGCGGGCATGACCCCGAGAAATGCCATTCTTACACTTAACCGCCACCTCGGCGAGAATACCGCCGTCTGTACCGACGTTGGTCAGCATCAAATGTGGGCTGCGCAGAACCTCTCGTTCCGCACACCTCGCAGATTCATATCGAGCGGCGGTCTCGGGACTATGGGCTTCGGCTTCGGAGCGGCTATAGGTGCGGCTTTCGGAACGCGAGAACGCAGCGTTCTCGTTACCGGAGACGGCAGCTTCGGCATGTGTCTGCAGGAGCTTGCTACCGCCGTTACCTACAATATTCCGATTGTCATTCTTATTCTCAATAACGGAGTGCTCGGAATGGTACGTCAGTGGCAGACGCTCTTTTTCAACAAGCATTACTCGAATACCGTACTTAACCGCAAGACCGACTTCCCCGCATTTGCCCGCTCATTCGGCGCAGACGGTGAGACGGTCACGACCCCCGAGGAGCTTGATGCAGCGCTTACCCGCGCATTTGCGGCGGAAGGACCGTATATCGTCGATTGCCGCATAGACAAGGACGAATTTGTCCTCCCCATGCTCCCGCCCGGAGGCAGTATGGATGATATCATCGTAAAGGCGGAGGTGGAAAAATGAGCAAGTATACAGTAGCCGTTCTTGTACGGAATCGGTTCGGTGTTCTCAACCGTGTAACAAGCCTTTTCCGTCGTCGCCAGTTCAATATCAGCGCACTTACGGTCAGCGAGACCGAGACGAGCGATCTTTCGCGAATCACCGTCGTTTTCGACGGCGAGGAGACCTCGAAGCAGCAGCTCATCAATCAGCTGTATAAGCTGCCCGATGTTTGCTCGATCAAGGAATTCAGCGAGGATAACTCGGTCAGCTGCGAGCTGTTGCTCATTAAGATGAAGAATGAACTTGAGTCTCGCGACGACATTCAGCGTGCGGCAGATGCTTTCGGAGCCGTTACCGTTGATTATTCCAAGGATTATATTACCTTCCGCCTGACCGACAGCTCGAGAAGAATAGATGATTTTATCAACATTCTCCGCGATTATACGATCCTCGAGATCTGCCGTACCGGCAGCGTGTCGCTTGAAAAGGGCAGCACGACCATTCGTCAGGTAATAAATCTTTAAATTACGCATTAAACCAAAATCAAATAAAAGAAAGAGGTAAACAAAATGGCAAGAATTTTCTATCAGCAGGACTGCGATCTTCAGAAGCTCAGCGGCAAGACGGTAGCTATCATCGGCTACGGCTCTCAGGGACACGCTCATGCGCTAAACCTGAAGGACAGCGGAGTTGATGTTGTTGTAGGACTCTATGAGGGCTCCAAGAGCTGGGCAAAGGCAGAGGCTCAGGGGCTGCGCGTTATGACGAGCGCGGAGGCTGCAAAGGCTGCCGACATCATCATGATCCTTATCAACGATGAGAAGCAGGCCGCTCTCTACAAGGAGTCCATCGAGCCCAATCTTACCGAGGGCAAGACCCTTGCGTTCGCACACGGCTTCAATATCCATTTCGGCTGCATCAAGCCTCCGAAGAATGTAAATGTTATCATGATCGCCCCCAAGGGTCCCGGACACACCGTTCGTTCCGAGTATCAGGCAGGTAAGGGCGTTCCGTGTCTTATCGCCGTCGAGCAGGACGCAACGGGCGACGCGTGGGATATCGGTCTTGCTTACTCACTCGGTATCGGCGGAGCAAGAGCAGGCGTTCTCGAGACCACCTTCCGCACCGAGACAGAGACCGACCTTTTCGGTGAGCAGGCTGTCCTCTGCGGCGGTGTATGCGCACTTATGCAGGCAGGCTATGAGACCCTTGTCGAGGCAGGCTACGACCCGAGAAATGCTTACTTTGAATGCATCCACGAGATGAAGCTCATCGTTGACCTTATCTATCAGAGCGGCTTTGCGGGCATGCGCTACTCCATCTCCAATACTGCTGAGTACGGCGACTACATCACCGGTCCGAAGATCATCACCGACGACACAAAGCGCGCTATGAAGCAGATCCTCAAGAATATTCAGGACGGTAGCTTTGCAAAGGACTTCCTGCTTGACATGTCCTCCGCGGGCGGTCAGGTACACTTCAATGCAATGAGAAAGCTCGCAAGCGAGCATCCGTCCGAAACCGTCGGCGCAGAGATCCGCAAGCTGTACAGCTGGAGCGACGAGGACAAGCTCATCAATAACTGATCGGAGGCATTTTATGTCGAGAGAAAACATTGTCGTCGGGGTGCAGAACGCGCCCCACCGCAGTCTGTTTCACGCGCTCGGTCTGACCGAGGAGGAACAGGCGAGACCGCTTATCGGTATCGTCAGCTCGTATAATGATATAGTTCCCGGACATATGAACATAGATAAGATAGTCGAGGCTGTCAAGCTCGGTGTTGCAATGGCGGGCGGTACGCCTATCGTATTTCCCGCTATCGCAGTCTGCGACGGTATCGCGATGGGACATACCGGAATGAAGTATTCACTCGTCACACGCGATCTCATTGCCGATTCTACCGAGGCTATGGCGCTCGCTCACGGCTTTGACGCTCTTGTCATGGTGCCGAACTGCGATAAGAACGTCCCCGGTTTGCTCATGGCGGCGGCACGAGTCAATGTTCCTACCGTATTTGTCAGCGGCGGTCCTATGCTCGCAGGCAGGGTAGAGGGTAAAAAGACAAGCCTCTCGAGTATGTTCGAGGCTGTCGGCGCGTATAACGCGGGAAAGATTGACGACAAAAAGCTGCTCGAGTACGAATGCAAGACCTGCCCGTCATGCGGCTCATGCTCGGGCATGTACACTGCTAACTCCATGAACTGCCTGACCGAAGCGCTCGGTATGGGTCTGCGCGGCAACGGCACTATTCCCGCTGTCTATTCTGCCCGTATTGAGCTTGCAAAGCATGCGGGAATGGCTGTAATGGAGCTGCTGCGCCGCAATATCAGACCGCGTGATATCATGACGCGCGAGGCGCTGATGAACGCTCTTACCGTCGATATGGCACTCGGCTGTTCGACGAACAGCATGCTGCATCTGCCCGCTATCGCGCATGAGTGCGGTGTTGAGCTGAATCTCGATATCGCAAACGATATCAGCGCAAAAACGCCTAATCTCTGCCATCTTGCTCCCGCGGGCAGGACCTATATGGAGGACCTTAACGAGGCGGGCGGCGTATACGCAGTGATGCACGAGCTGACAAAGCGCGGACTGCTGAATACCGACTGCATAACCGTTACCGGGCATACGATAGGCGAGAATATCGAGGGCTGTGAGATTCTTGATACCGATACCATCCGTCCGATAGACAACCCGTTCAGCGAGACGGGCGGAATTGCGGTGCTCAAGGGCAATCTTGCCCCCGAGGGCAGCGTAGTAAAGCGCTCCGCCGTGCTTCCCGAGATGCTTGTGCATGAGGGTCCCGCGCGCGTGTTCGACTCAGAGGAGGAGGCGCAGACGGCAATCAATGCAGGTAAGATAAAGGCGGGTGATGTCGTCGTTATACGCTACGAGGGGCCTAAGGGAGGTCCCGGAATGCGTGAGATGCTGAATCCCACCTCCGCTATTATGGGAATGGGACTCGGCAGCAGCGTTGCGCTCATCACCGACGGACGCTTCAGCGGCGCCACGCGCGGCGCCTGTATCGGTCACGTCAGCCCGGAGGCAGCCTCCGGCGGCATGATAGGCGTTGTCGAGGAGGGCGATATTATCAGCATCAATATCCCCGAGAACCGTATCGAGCTCAAGGTCGATGAGGCTGTGCTCGAAGAACGAATGAAGAATTTTGTGCCTAAAAAGAAGGAGCTGTCCGGATACCTGCGCCGCTATGCAGCGCTTGTCTCGAGCGGCGCATCCGGCGCGATACTCAACTGATATGAGTGTAACTATGGACGGACAAAAAACAAGATCGGAGCTGCTTGCGGGACTTGATACGCTGTGTATCTTCCGCTCTCTGCTCCGCGATCCCGTGATCTCGGCGCTGCGTGAGTTTTTCGCCGCGCCCTCTGCGCCGGCATATGCCGCCTTTGTTTCCGCGCTCTATGAGTACGGCGGTGATATGGGAGAGCATGTTCGTGCTCTGTGTGAGAACGATGAAAATGTATATGTCAAGGCCGCGGCTTCCGACAGTATTGTGCCCGACTATATGTTCGAGGCGCTTGTCTCCGAGCTTGAGCTGCTCGGACGAATTGCCGCGCTGACTCCCGACGCTCTGCGCGCAGAGCTTGATTACGATGGCTTCCTGCCCTCGTTTTCATCGTCTGCGCCGGATCTGCGTGAACTGTATCTGCATCGGGTAGACAATATCGGAAAATACGGGTACGGCATATATGCCGAGCATCACATGTTCTATCTTGCCGACGACGGCACGATAACCGCAGTTCTGCATCCCGATAGGACGGAGCTTTCCGATCTTATAGGCTATGAGCGTCAGCGTGAGATAATCATGAACAACACCCGCGCACTGCTCAACGGAAAGCCTGCGGCAAACATACTGCTCTCGGGCGATGCCGGGACGGGCAAGTCATCTACCGTAAAGGCTGTGGCAAACGCGCTGTGGCGCGAGGGCTTGCGAATAATCGAGCTGCGCAAGGATCAGCTGCGTGAGATACCTCGCGTTCTTGACGAGCTGTCCGGCAATCCGCTTAAATTTGTGCTGTTTATCGACGATCTTTCGTTCAGCGGAGACGACGATAATTTCGGTTCGCTCAAGGCGGTGCTTGAGGGCTCGGTCGCCGCACGCTCTGCAAATGTGGTTATCTATGCTACAAGCAATCGCAGACATATAGTCAAGGAGCGCTTTTCAGATCGGGAGGGTGACGACATCCATCGAAACGATACCATGCAGGAGCTTGTTTCGCTCTCCGAGCGCTTCGGTCTGCATATTACATTTTCAAAGCCGGATAAGCAGACCTATCTGCATATCGTGCACCGTCTTGCACAGCAGCAGGGCATTGATATTCCGGAGGATAAGCTCGACCTCCTTGCCGAGCGCTTTGCGCTCGAACGAGGAAACCGTTCCGCGCGGCTTGCACGTCAGCTTGTCGACGGATTGCTTTCGGGAAGAGAATAAGCACATAATATTAAAAGCAGTATCACTCGAATACTCGGGCGGTACTGCTTTTACATTTATAAATAATTTGTTCGCGCCGGCTCTGTGCCATCTGTTCGGTATATTTCGTCTCCGCCGTTCGCAGAGCCGCTGTACACATACATATCAATATTGCCGATTGGACAAATCTAATTTAGGCTGCAAACTGAAATACGCAAAAAGCCGCGTAAATCGCGAGCAAGAGAATTCCCTGAGCACGTGAGAGCTTTCCGCGAATGAGGGCAGGAACGGTCAGAATAGCCATGACGGCGATCATCAGCGGAATGTCTACCGCAAGAGAGGCGTTCATGCCGCCGATAGTTTTCTCGCACGGGATAGCGAAAGGCGAGAGCGTCACGGAAACGCCCGATACGAGCACGAGATTGAACAGGTTAGCGCCGACGATATTGCCGAGCGAGAGCGAGCCGTGTCCCTTGACGAGCGATGTTATCGCGGTCACAAGCTCGGGCAGAGAAGTGCCGAGCGCGACAAAGGTAAGCGCAATTACCGATTCGGGTACGCCGAGTGCGGCTGCGATCTTTGTTCCGTTATCGACGAGCAGATTTGCACCGACAGCAATAAGCGCGGCGCCGACTATCAGCAAAATAACGGCACGGAGCATCGACATTTCGCTCTCCGTTTCCGCAGCGGCTCCGTTATTGCCGCTTGGCTGGATATCGGACAGACTGTCGGCAGATGCCCTTTTGCGTGCGCCGAGCGCCAAGGAAATGTTGAACGCAATATATGCGGCGAATATCACAAGCAATACTATGCCGACCGGTCGTGTAAATTCTCCCGAAATGTATGCGACAGCCGAATATATTGCCGCTGCGATAAAGAAGAATGCGACCGGCAGTCCGAGCGAGCGGCGCTCAACCTTTCCGGGGCGAACGGCTACCGTTATCGCAGCGATGAGCGCAGTGTTGCAAATTACCGAGCCGATAGCATTTCCGTAGGCAATCTCGCCGTGTCCGCTGACAGCGCTTGTGGCGGAGACCATGACCTCGGGCAGTGTTGTTCCTATCGAAACGATGGTAGCGCCGATGAGCAGCTCGGGCAGGTGAAATCGGTGCGCAACGGCAACCGCGCCGTCTACGAACCAATCGCCGCCCTTGATGAGTATAACGAGACCGAGAATAAAAAGAAGAACCGGAACAAGCATATTACTGTGACCTTTGCTCTGACATAGAGAGCGTCCTTTCGTTTTATCGTTCCGCTGCATACATGCATTCCGCCCGACCGCATAACCGATAAGCAAGTGAGCTCTGCATGTGAAGACGGGCAATATCGAAGTAACGAGTTGTATATTAATAAGTGCCCGGATGCTTGCAGCTTTTGACAATATTCTGCATTATAGCATATTCGGTCGGCTTTGTCTACCCTATATGACAAACCGCATGGATTAAATTGCCGAGATGCACACCGGTTTTCACCGGTAAATAATATCTTTTTTTCACAGCGTACAAAAAATCAGACGAAGTGGGGAAATGCTCACTTCGCCTGACATATTAAGTAAAGTTTTTTTCTCGTTCTTATACCGATGGGACAAACTGACTGTTATACAGCTTTGCATAGTAGCTGCCGGGACGCACGAGCAGCTCTTCATGACTTCCTTGCTCGATGACCCTGCCGTCGCGCATTACGAGAATGATATCCGCATCGCGTATGGTGGAGAGTCTGTGTGCGACGATAAAGCTCGTCCTGCCGCGCATCAGGCGGTCAAATGCACTCTGAATCTTGAGTTCGGTATTGGTATCAATGCTCGAGGTCGCCTCGTCAAGTATCAGCATCGGAGGCAGGCAGAGCATAACGCGAGCGATACAGAGCAGCTGCTTCTGACCCTGACTCAGACCGTCATCCGATATTACTGTGTTGAGCCCATGCGGCAGACGGCGGATAAATCCGAGGCAGTGTGCAGCCTCTGCGGCACGGAGAATTTCATCGTCGGTCGCGTCGGGCTTGCCGAATGCGATATTATCGCGTACGGTACCGCTCTTGAGCCATGTGTCCTGGAGCACCATACCGTAGCTGCGGCGAAGCGAATGACGCGTAACCTCGCGTATATCGTGACCGTCAACAGATATCTCACCCTCATCAACATCATAGAAGCGCATCAGCAGATTTATAAGCGTCGTTTTGCCGCAGCCGGTAGGACCGACTATCGCAATGCGACGTCCCGGCTCTGCGTGTAGGCTGAGATCGCGTATCAGCGGGCGCTCGAGATCGTAAGAAAACGAAACATTGTCAAGATCTATCTGCCCGCTCGGTGCGTTAAGCTCGCTCGGTGCATCGGGGGATTCGGTCTCGGTGCCGAGCAGCTCAAATACACGGTCTGCGCAGGCAAGTGCGTTTTGCAGCTCGGTAACGACAGAGCTGATGTCGTTGAACGGCTTCATATATCTGTTCGCATAAGCGAGCAGGGCGGACAGACCGCCGACCGTCAGACTGCCGCCGGGGATTAGGAGAACGCCCGCAAGCGCAACGCCCGCATAGACGAGATTGTTTACAAAGCGGGTTGAGGGGTTGGTAAGGCTGCTGTAAAAAACCGCCTGCGTGCTGCATTCCGTCAGCTCGTCGTTCAGCTCATCGAAGCTCCGCTGCGCGCGCTCCTCGTAGCCGAACGCACGAATAACCTTCTGCCCGACGACCGACTCATCTATAAGAGCGGTCTGCCGTCCGCGTATCTCGCTCTGACGACAGAAGAGACGATAGGAACGTGAGGATACGAACCTTGCGACAAGAAATGACAGCGGAGTCAGCAGCACGACTATCAGCGAGACAAGAATATTTCTCGAGAACATAAACACAAGGGTCACGATAATGGTGATAACACCAGAAAACAGCTGTGTGAATCCGAGCAGCAGTCCGTCGGAGAGAATGTCAACATCACTTGTTACGCGGCTCAGCATATCGCCGGTGCTGTGCGAGTCAAGATAGGACAGAGGTGTCTTTTGCAGATGTCGGATAGCATCCGAGCGCAGCTCCTCGACGACCCTGAATGTAATATTGTTGTTAAGCAGATTCATGAGGAATGTGCACACTCCCGAGCCTGCCGCGAGTGCCGCCGCAAGCAACAGACTGCGCCCCATGGCTGCATGATCCACGCCGCCGGACAGCGCATCTATCGCCGAGCCGAACAGAACGGGAACATACAGTTGCAGCACGACCGATGCAGCCGCGAGCAGCAGAGTCAGCAGCAGGGAGAGGCGTCTGCGTCCGAGGTAGGGCATGAGCTGCTTTACCGTAGCTGTGCCGCCGATCTTTTTGCCTATCTGCTTTGTCGAAATGCCGGCGGTCTTTTTGTTCTTCCTCATGCCTTGCGCACCTCCTTTTCGTCCGGGGTATCATTTGTATTTTTCTCACTGTCGGATGATGGATTGCGGGCGGCAGCCGTTTTTTCATTTTTGCCTATCCCGCGCTGTGCCGTGCTTTCCTTTTCCTCAGGAAACTGCGAGCGGTAGATATCGCGGTAGACCCCGCAGCCGTCGAGCAGCTGCTCGTGTGTTCCTCGCCCGACAAGCCTGCCGTTATCGAGTACGAGTATCATATCTGCATCCCGTACGCACGCAATACGCTGCGAAACGATAAAGGTCGTCGCGCCCTTTTGTGCGCGAAGCGAACGTCGGAGCGCTGCATCGGTCGCATAGTCGAGTGCGCTCGAGCTGTCGTCAAGGATGAGTATCTGCGGCTTTTTCACAAGCGCTCGGGCGATCGTCAGACGCTGACGCTGACCTCCGGAGAAATTTCGACCGTTCTGCTCAACGACGCTGTCGAGACCGCCGGGCTTGCCTTCGACTATCTCGCGCGCCTGTGCTGTCTCGAGTGCCGCCCACAGTTGCTCATCCGCTGCATTTTTATCGCCGAATTTCAGGTTGTCGCGAATAGTGCCGCCGAAGAGCATCGCCTTTTGCGGTACAACTCCTACGGCATCGGCGAGTGCGGCGCGCGAATAGCCGCGAACATCCTGTCCTCCTACCGTAATATTGCCGGTCGTCGCGTCATAAAATCGAGGAATAAGGTTGATAAGCGTCGTTTTTCCGCTTCCCGTACCGCCGATGATACCGACCGTCGAGCCGCTCGGGGCGCTGAAGTTGATACCGTCAAGGCTCGGCGCACCCGCGCCGCGATAAGTAAACGAAACATTGTCAAATGTGACGCTGCTGTCTGTAAGAGAGTCGATGCCGTCAGGCACGTAAGTCATGCTCGGCTCGATCGCCATAACATCCGCAACTCTGCCTGCACAGGCGAGCGAACGGTTGAGCGTTATGATAAGCGACGCGAGCTTTATAAGCTCGACGATAATCTGGAGCATGTAGTTATACAGCGCAACGACCTCGCCCTGTGCGAGCGAGCCGAGCTCGACACGAACAGCGGCTTCTCTGATAAGAAAAACGGTCGCGAGATTGATCAGGACATATGTTACCGGGTTTAGCAGTGCAGAGAGTCTGCCGACAAAGAGGTTAAGCGACGTAAGAGCTCGGTTGCTCTCATCGAATTCCTCGATCTCGCTCTCCTCGCGGCAGAATGCGCGGATAACACGTGCTCCGGTGAGATTTTCACGTGTCATGCGTGTTACACGGTCAAGCCCGGACTGCGCCTTTCCGAACAGCGGAATACTCGCCTTCATTATCAGAAATGTAATAGCGAATAGTACAGGCACGGTGAGGGCGAAGATCAGCGCGCAGCGCACATTGATGGTAAATGCCATCACGGTACAGCCGAGTACGATAAACGGACTGCGCAGCAGCAGGCGCAGCCCCATATTCACTCCGTTCTGCACCTGGTTGATGTCGCCGGATAGGCGGGTGATAAGTGTATCGCTGCCCTCTGCGTCGATGTCGGAATATGAGAATACCTGAATACGCGAGAACAGTGCACAGCGCAGCTTGCCTGCAAAACCGACGCTTGCCCGCGCAGAAAAATACTGCGCTACGACGGTGCAGGTCAGTCCTATAACAGCCATTGCGATAAGCACGCAGAAATAGATAATTATGGTTTTTCGGTTATCCCCGCCGTCTATCATCCTTGCGACGGCGAGCGGTACAAGCAGATCGAATATTGCCTCGAGTAGCTTGAACAGCGGTGCAAGAATACTTTCCTTTCGGTATTCACGCAGATATGGCAGCAGTCGTTTCATGTCATAGCCTTTCCGAGCTGCCCGCACGGCAACCGCGCCGACGGGTCGATTTTGATTTTAGTATTGACAAATATATTATAACACATTATACTCAATACAGATAATATTGTTTTTGTTTATTTGATATATTATTTTTATATAACGAGGTGTGGTATGGAGCTGAGACAGCTGGAATATTTCGTAAGGATAGCCGATACGGGCAGTATAAACGAGGCGGCGCGCAAGCTGAATATGTCGCAGCCGCCGCTCAGCTATTCGCTTCGACAGCTCGAAGGAGAGCTCGGGGCGGAGCTGTTTACGAGGAGTGCGAAGGGGGTAGAGCTGACCGCGGCGGGCAGGCTGCTGTATGAGCGGGCGGAAAATCTGCTCGAGTTTGCGCATTCGACAAAAAAGGAGGTCAGTGAAGCAGGGAAGCGCCGCGTGCTGCGTATAGGCATAACCTCATCGACAGTGCCCACCGTGCTGCCCTTTATAGCGGAGTTTGCATTGCTGAATCCCGATGTCAGCTTTGAGGTGCACGACGGCTCAAGCTATACGCTGCTTCAGCTGCTGCTCGACGGAATTATTGATATATCTGTCGCTCGAACGCCGCTGCGGCTCGATTCGGTAGACAGTCTGACCCTCTCTCACGAGCCGATGCTTGCCGTTTCACCGACATCTGCACCGCCGGAATGCGAATATACAGATCACTGCCGTCTTGCCGACCTCATCGGCAGAAAGCTGATAATATACCGTCGGTATGAGGAGCTGATAATGTCTACGTTTGCGTCACAGGGACTTACTCCGGAGGTATTCTGCATTTGCGATGATGCTCGCGATGCCATGCTGTGGGTCGGTGCTGGGCTTGCGACCGCGATATTTCCCGCATCCATGCGAAGCATGTGCCGCGAGCTTGATATAAAGACGCTCTCCGAGCCCACGCTTGAGACCGAGACGCTGCTGATAACTAAGCGCGGGGCTGTAATTGCACCGCTTGCACGCGAGCTTCTTGCGGTCTGCTCCGAACTACTCGGCGGACGCTGACTCGCTTCAGCTCACGGGAGACTGTTGTTTGCTACGGTATGGCGCGTGGCTCGGCAAGGGATCACAATGCCATTTTATATATGATTTGGTGAGCTGCCGTGATTTCGCCGATGCTGTTGCAATAATATTTCCCGGGAAATAAGCTTACCTTGCAACCTCCGTGAAAATGATATGTATATACCTGCTCGGCACCGTTTTACAGTCGGGAAAAAATATGTTTTTTTGACATAAAAATCGGTCAAAAGGCTTGCATAGACGTAACAAATGATATATAATATATAGTGATTGAGCGTCTGCGCAGCTTGCTGCGACGCGCAAAGATCTGTGTTTTCGACACTGCTATTCATAATGAGAGGAACTCGCCGCACGGCGGGAACGGAACTGTAATGTCAGCTAAGAGATTCGGCGATCGTAAGGACGGTAAGCTTCTTCGCGATCTTGATTCGATGCATATAATTGTGCCGCATATTCTGCCTAACCGTGCTGATAATGAGGCTTTTATCTCGGAGCAGCTCGATTTAAGCGCTGCCGAGGATTATCTTGCACGGCGTAATGAGGGTAACGACGGCTATAAGTATAATATATTTCAGCTGATAATCACCGCAATGCTGCGTACGGTCACGCTGCGTCCGAAGATGAATCGGTTTATCGTAAACAACAATATTTACGAGCGCAACGAGTTGACGGCTGCATTCGTGGTAAAGAAGCAGTTTTCCGACGCCTCCGGTGAGGCGCTTGCCTTTATTCATGCGCATCCCGACTATACGCTCGACACCATTCATTCGGAAATCGAACGCATCGTAACCGAGTGCAGGGATGTAAAGAAGAACGATGCTTCTACGGAAAGCATGGACATTGTCTCTAAGATACCGCGCCCTGTTATGAGAGTGTTTCTTAGTATTATGAGATTTTGTGACCGTCACGGATGGGTACCGAAAGGACTTATCGCGAGCGACCCGCAGTATTCGACGGTCATGCTGTCCAATCTCGGTTCAATAAAGCTGCATGCAGGGTATCACCACCTGACTAACTGGGGAACGAATTCACTCTTTGTCGTTGTAGGCGAAAAGAAGAAGCGCCCGTTTTTTGATGATGACGGAAACGCTCAGATGCGCATGAGCATCGACCTCGGTCTAACGGTCGATGAGCGCATTGCCGACGGCTATTATTTCTCGCGCTCGGTGCGTCTGATGCGCCATCTGCTTGAAAACCCCGAGCTGCTCGAGCAGCCGCTCTCCGAGGAGGTCGATTACTGATGAAGTTTGAAATACCCGCAGCACCGGTTCGGGTCAAGACTCCGTGGGAGGGACATCTCGGCGGAGTTCCGATGCATCTTGACTATTTTGCCGGTACGATGTTTGAGGCTGTCGAGGCTGTCGCACGCAAAAATCCGCGTGCCGTTGCCTTTGACTTTATGGGCAGAGGACAGACCTATTCTCACCTTGTCGAGATGGTGCATTCCTGCGCGCGCTCGCTGCGTACTATAGGTGTGCGCGAGGGCGACAGAGTCACCATCGCCATGCCGAACTGTCCGCAGGCAATATACATGTTCTATGCCGTCAACCTTATCGGCGGTATAGCAAATATGATACATCCGCTGTCGGCAGAGAAGGAGATAGAATTCTATCTCTGTGAGTCCGGCAGCGTTACCGCGATAACGCTCGATCAATTTTACGGAAAGTTTGAGCGTATCAGACAGAATACGCCGCTCGTCAATATTGTTATCGCGAGCATAAAGGATGAGCTGTCGAATCCGCTGCGCACCGGCTACATGCTCACCGAGGGCAGAAAGATAGCAAAGATACCGGACGACGCGCCGATTATCAGATGGAAGGAGTTTATACGTCTCGGTAAGAGCTGCTTCTATAATTATCGCGTCAAGCGCAAGCCAACCGATCCCGCTGTCATTCTTTATTCCGGTGGTACGACCGGAACGACGAAGGGAATCGTGCTGACAAATCTCAACTTCAACGCACTCGGGCAGCAGGTCATCGCTGCAAATCCGATGTTTCGCCCTGGCGATACCATGCTTGCAGCCATGCCGCTTTTCCACGGCTTCGGTCTCGGCGTGTGCATCCACACAATGCTCTCTCAGGGCGGAAGATGTATACTTGTTCCTCGCTTCACCGCTAAGAGCTATGCAAAGCTGCTGATAAAATACAGATGCAATTTTATTGCGGGCGTGCCAACGCTCTATGAGGCGCTGCTTCGCCTGTCGACAATGAACGGAACCGACCTCTCCTGCCTAAAGGGAGTATTCTCCGGCGGAGATTCGCTTTCCGTCGAGCTTAAAAAGAAGCTTGACCGTTTTCTATACGATCATAAGAGTGTTATTCAGGTACGCGAGGGCTATGGCACGACCGAGACGGTCACCGCTTGCTGCCTTACTCCTCCGCATATGTTTAAGGAGGGGAGCATAGGTGTTCCGTTCCCGGATACATATATCAAGATCGTTAACCGCGAGAGCGGGGAGGAGCTTCCTTACGGTGAGGAGGGCGAGATACTGCTCGCCGGTCCTACCGTAATGAAGGAATATATGAATCATCCCGACGAGACCGCCGAGACTCTTCGCGTCGGCGACGACGGTCTGACATGGGTGCACACAGGCGACCTCGGTATGATGGATACGGAGGGCTTTGTATACTTCCGCGGAAGAGCAAAGCGCATGATAATCACCTCCGGCTACAATGTTTATCCGGGTCAGATAGAGAACATTCTCGATGCACACGAATATGTTCAAATGAGTTGCGTTATCGGTGTGCCCGATCCGTATAAGATGCAGAAGGTAAAGGCATTTGTCAAGCTCGCTGCGGGTGTTCCCGCGAACGACGAAACAAAACAGGTACTGCTCGCCTACTGCCGCAAGAACATAGCCAAATACGCTATGCCTTACGACATCGAATTTCGAGACGATATGCCGAAAACGCTGGTCGGAAAGGTCGCATACCGCATGCTCGAGGAGGAAGAGATGGCTCGCATTGCCGCATCGGCGAATGCAGTAGCAGCTGCTCCTGCTCCTGCAGCAGAGCCCATCGAGAAGGGCAAAAAGGACAAAAAGAGCGAAAAGGGTAAGCATCGCGGCTCCGATAAGGCGGCTGTGCCTGAGCATTCTGCGGAGGCTTCCGATCGCGAGACAGCACACACCGACGGAGAGACCGCCCATATCGAAAACGGCGGTGCCGAAGTCGAAAAATAAAAAGTTTATAACCGAGCACAATCGCCGGTTATAATATAAAAAGGCAATTCTATTGCAGTATAAGAAAGGATATTTTCATTATGGAAAGACTCAGAGTAGGTATCGTCGGTCTCGGCGGTATGGGTAACGTACACTCCGATTCCTGGAGAGAGAACCCCCGTGCCGACATTATCGCAATGTGTGATATCAAGCCCGAAAAGTGCGACGAGTACATCAAGCGCACGCACATCGAGGATCAGGGTATCAAGGTATATGTTGACTACAAGGAGATGATCGAGAAGGAGCAGCTCGATGTTGTCGATATTGCAACTCCTAACGATATGCACTCCGTTATCGCCGTATATGCTCTCGAGCACGGCATCAACGTATTCTGCGAGAAGCCCGACGCTATCAACGCTGCCGAGCAGAAGAAGATGAAGGACGCTTCCGAAAAGAACGGCAAGCTCCTTATGTGCATGCGCAACAACCGTTACTACCCCAACTCGCAGTTCCTCAAGAAGTACATCGCCGACGGCAAGTGCGGCGAAATCTACTGCGGGCGCTGCGGATGGATACGCCGCCGCGGCATTCCCGGCAAGGGCGGCTGGTTCACCACTAAGGCTCGCTCGGGCGGCGGTCCGCTGATCGACCTCGGCGTTCACATGATCGACCTCTCCATCTGGCTCATGGGCAACCCCACACCCGTTGCCGTTTCGGGCTGCACCTACACCAAGTTTGCAAACGATGAGACCGAGAGCGATTCCGAGCACTCTAAGTTCGGTGAAGCTGTTGCAGACGGTACTTTCGACGTTGAGGACCTTGCAATGGGATTCATCCGCTTTGATAACGGCTCCTGCCTCCAGTTCGAGTTCAGCTGGGCATCGAACATCGAGGAGGAGAAGCGCTTCGTAGAGCTCCGCGGTACTAAGGCGGGCTTCACATGGGGCGACGACGGCTCTGTCAAGATCTTCGGCGAGGAAGAGGGTCAGCTCGTAGACGAGAAGCCCGAGCTTCCCGAGATGGGCAACGGTCACGACCGCGCTATCCGTCACTTCTCCGAGATTCTGCTTGACGGCAGAGCTCCCGACTATGTACCTCAGCAGGGGCTTGATATGATCAAGATCCTTGACGGTATCTATGAGTCCGCAAAAACCGGTAAGGAAGTTCTCCTTTAATCGGCAATTTCACAATCATCCGTACCTGAATGGCGTTAATTGCATAATATCGATACGGGATATCAAAAGAGACAGTCGCTTGACTGTCTCTTTTTTTATCGAATAGTTTCGCAGAATCGGAGATATTACTCTGCCAGAGTGCGCAATGACCGAATTGTTATTTTGTCATGCAATGCCGATGATATGTAATTCAATAGTATAGAAAATACCGAGAGAATTTCGCAATAACATTCTCTCGGTATTTTAAATTATTATATTTTTCTGAGTATCCGGCTGCCGATTATCGGCAGCTCACACTTTGACAGCAATCAACAACTATAATTATTTCGTCTTTCCGGCGCGCTTGGCTTTGGCGGTCTTTATTTCTGTATGATGCTCGGCGCTGCCGTCGCTGCCCGCAGATGCACCGGCAGGCTCATCTATCGTGGAATCATGCGGAAGAGCGGGTAGTATTACGCCGTTTTCGCTGAGATGACGCTTAATCGCGTCAAAGCTCTTGTCACTTATATAGTGCTCCATGCGGCATGCGTCGTTTACTGCCGTTTCCTTATCGACTCCGAGACCGAGCAGCATCTCGGTGAGCACTGTGTGGCGCTCGTAGATATGCTCTGCGGTCGCTTTGCCGCTTGCGGTAAGCGTTATAAAGCCGTTTTCGTCTACAGTAATATATCCGCCGCGGCGGAGAATACCTATCGCGCGGCTTACAGAGGGCTTTGAAAAGCCCATATAGTCAACAATGTTTACCGCTCTCAGCTTTGCGGTCTTGCGTGAGAGTATATAAATCGTTTCGAGATACATCTCTCGGGACTCGTGAATGGGCATTGCGGTACCAACCTTTCTTTCGGAGATGCGCATGTTGTCTCTGCTTTTGAATAATCATACCACAAAGCAGCGGATAAATCAAGAACGATTCGTAAAAAATTATTCCTACAAAAAAATCACAAAGCCCTTGACAAGTTAGCCATAGACAACTATAATATAGTACGGTTAGTCGGGACTAACCATACTTTTATGATGCAATGTTAGCCTCAGCTAACGCAGCAATCGTCGCGAGGTGAAGAAATTAATGATGCCACTCAATCTTGCCGATATGGGCAAGCCTCAGATTGTAAAGAAGATAGGCGGGACGCCTGAGGTGAAGAAGCACCTTACCGATCTCGGCTTTACGGTCGGCGGTGAGGTAAGCCTTGTAAGCATGCTCGGCGGAAACGTTATAGTCAAGGTCAAGGAATCGCGCGTAGCGATAAGCGACGAGCTTGCCCGAAAGATAATGGTTTAAATTTATATTTACATATAGGAGGAACACAAGCAATGACACTGCGTGAACTGCCGCTCGGAAAGAGCGCGAAGGTCGTAAAGCTCACCGGAGAGGGAGCTATCAAGCGTAGGATTATGGACATGGGTATTACAAAGGGGACAGAGCTTATCGTCCGTAAGGTCGCACCGCTCGGAGATCCGATCGAGATCACCGTCCGCGGCTATGAGCTTTCGCTGCGCAAGGCAGATGCCGAGCGTATCGAGGTCGAGCTGCTGTAATTCATGCCCTGCGCAAGGTTATAATCGGTCGGATTGACCGCTCAAAGCTCCGACGGAGCAGATTCAGAAGAATCAGAAAGGAAGCATTTAAAAAATGAACATCAGAATTGCCCTTGCAGGAAACCCTAACTGCGGCAAAACAACACTTTTTAACGCCCTGACGGGTTCAAACCAGTTCGTCGGTAACTGGCCGGGCGTTACGGTCGAAAAGAAGGAAGGTAAGCTGAAAAAGCACGAGGGTGTAATTATCACCGACCTTCCCGGTATATATTCGCTCTCGCCCTACACCCTTGAGGAGGTCGTAGCGAGAAACGTACTTATCGGCGAGCGCCCCGATGCTATACTCAATATCATCGACGGTACGAACCTTGAGCGTAACCTTTACCTCACCACCCAGCTCACCGAGCTCGGTATTCCGGTTGTAGTTGCCGTCAACATGATGGACGTTGTAAAGAAAAACGGAGATAAGATCGACATCTCCGAGCTTTCCCGTCAGCTTGGCTGCAAGGTAGTTGAGATCTCGGCGCTGAAGGGAACAGGTATCACAGAGGCTGCAGAGGCTGCTATCGACGCTGCTAAGAACGGCAAAACCATTCCTATGCACACATTCTCCGGACCCGTCGAGCATGCAATCGCGCATATCGAAGAAGCAGTTGTACATAATATGCCCGAGGAGCAGCAGCGTTGGTACGCTATTAAGGTTTTCGAGCGCGACGAAAAGGTTCTCGAGACACTAAATATTCCCGCAGACGTTAAGAATCATATCGAGTCCGATATTGCAGCTGCCGAGAAGGAGCTTGACGACGACGCAGAGAGCATCATTACCAACGAGCGCTATATCTATATCGCCGAGATGATCAAGTCCTGCTACAAGAAAAAGAGCGCAGGCAAGCTCTCCACCTCCGATAAGATCGATCGTATCGTTACTAATCGTTTCCTCGGTCTGCCGATATTTGCGGTCGTTATGTTCATCGTTTATTGGGTGGCAATGGTCGGTGTCGGCGCACCTGCGACCGACTGGGCAAATGACGGTGTGTTCGGCGACGGTTGGTATCTCCTCGGAATCGGCTCCTCCGATTATGAGGATGTTTCGGGCGAGTACAGCGACGCTATGAACGCTGTAAACGCTTACTATGAGCTTGACACAGAGGCTGAGGACTTTGATGCCGATGCTGCTCTCGCAGCTATGGAGGCTGTTAAGTCGGCAGATGAGACCGCTACCGTTGAGGTAGAGGACGAGGAGACACTCGAGGTTTCCGATATGACCGTTTACTTCGACAAGGTTCCCGACAATCTCTCCGAGGAGGATGAGAAGTCCACTATCGGTATCTCTTATCTCGACGCTGTTGAATACTTCAAAAAGAACGGCTTTGACGAGCCCGATCCTGCCGACTACGGTCCTTATATTCCCGGTATCCCGGTTCTTATCGGCAACGCACTTGAAAAGGCAGGCGCTGCTGATTGGCTCAACGGTCTGATTCTCGACGGTATCGTTGCGGGTGTCGGCGCCGTCCTCGGCTTCGTACCTCAGATGCTCGTACTCTTCCTGATGCTTGCATTCCTCGAGGCATGCGGCTACATGGCTCGTATCGCATTCGTCCTTGACCGTGTATTCCGTAAGTTCGGTCTGTCCGGTAAGTCCTTTATTCCTATGCTTATCGGCACCGGATGCGGTGTTCCCGGTATCATGGCATCGCGTACCATCGAGAATGAGCGCGACCGCCGTATGACTATCATGACCACCACCTTTATTCCCTGCGGAGCAAAGGTACCGTTTATCTCCATGATAGCAGGTGCGATCTTCGGCGGCTCTGCATGGGTCGCAACAAGCGCATATTTCATAGGCATGGCTGCGATCGTTATCTCGGGTATCATGCTCAAGAAGACCAAGATGTTCGCCGGCGATCCCGCTCCGTTCGTTATGGAGCTTCCCGCATACCACCTTCCTACCGTTTCCAACGTTCTCCGTTCTATGTGGGAGCGCGGCTGGTCGTTCATTAAGAAGGCAGGCACAATAATCCTGCTCTCGACTATCTTTGTTTGGTTCACCACCTACTTCGGCTTTACCGATACCGGCTTCAGAATGCTCTCTGAGGACGAGATCGAGCTCTCCATCCTTGCTAAAATCGGCGGCTTTATCGCTCCTATCTTCGCACCTCTCGGCTGGGGCAACTGGCAGGCAGCTGTTGCATCCATCACCGGACTTGTTGCAAAGGAGAATATCGTCGGTACTCTCGGTATTCTTTACGGCGGCGGAGATCTCACCGTTTGGCAGGCTATCGGTCAGGCATTCACCGGAATCACCGGCTACTCGTTCCTCGTATTCAATCTGCTTTGCGCACCTTGCTTCGCAGCGATCGGTGCTATAAAGCGTGAGATGAACAACGCTAAGTGGACTTGGTTCGCTATCGCATATCAGTGCGGCTTTGCATATGTTATTGCGCTTATGGTAAACCAATTCGGAAATGCCTTCACAGGCAATCTGAATGTTGTGGGACTTATTTTCGCTGTAATAGCTCTGCTCGCTATCCTCTATATGCTCTTCATCAAGAAGTATAAAGAAGCAAACACCCTTACCGAAAAGGTAAAATAAAAGAATTATCTGGTCTCCGACCGAAAGGAGCATGATGCGAAATGCTTGATTTCATCGTTGATAATCTCGGTACGATCTTAATTACAGTTGTACTCGTTACGATCCTCGCTGCGATAGTCGTTAAGCTCGTTCGTGATAAGCGTAAGGGAAAATCCTCTTGCGGGGGCAACTGTGCACACTGTGCGCTCGGCGGCTCCTGCCACGGCGATAAAAGGTAATTTCTTTGTTTCTCCCCGCTGTACCGCCTCGGTACGGCGGGGAGCTTTTTTAATGATGGACAACTGCATCTGAGCACATGAGCTGCTCATAACGGTAATGCGGAGTCAAGCTGCTGCTCATTGTCCGAAGCAGGGAAGTATGATACGCCTGCATATGACACGGCGAACGCCGCAAATGCAGATGTGTTTATCCTCAAATTACGATCAGTCGGCTTACAGTCTGCTGAACGGCTCAATTATTCTGTTGTCGATCATCATTATGTCTTAATCAAAATAGTTAAATATAAAAGCGGCTGCCGCATTTGTACTCCAGATGCGACAGCCGCTTTAAACAGCAAACATAACACAGTCCGTACTGTCGGCGCGTCTGCACCTGACAGTGTAAGACTTAATATCAAGCTAAATCTTTAACTGTATCGCCGGGATACCGACGATCGAATAGGCATAGGAACGAAGAATTACTGCTCGACCTCTACCATCTCAAATGCCTCGAGAATGTCGCCCTCCTTGATGTCGTTGAAGCGCTCAAGTCCTACTCCGCACTCGTAGCCCGAGTTGACCTCACGAACATCATCCTTGAAGCGGCGCAGTGAGGATATCTTATCCTCGAATATAACGATACCGTCGCGTACAACACGTATCTGCGCGCTTCTCGTGATCTTACCGTCGAGGATATAAGAGCCTGCAATCGTTCCGATATTCGGTACGTGGATAGCCTGACGGACTTCTGCGTGTCCGAGCAGATTTTCCTTGAACTTCGGAGCAAGCATACCCTTCATAGCCGCCTGAATCTCTTCAATGCATTCGTAGATTATGCGATAGGTACGTATATCGACCTTCTGACGCTCTGCGGTATCGAGAGCGTTCTTGTCGGGACGTACATTAAAGCCTACGATAATGGCATTTGAAGCCGATGCGAACATTACATCACCCTCGGTGATTCCACCGACCGCGGAGTGAATAACCTTGACCTTAACTTCATCATTCGACAGCTTTTCGAGCGAACTCTTTACGGCCTCTGCAGAGCCGCCGACATCCGCCTTGACGATGATCTTGAGCTCCTTAGCACCCTCTGATATCTGTGCAAACAGATCGTCGAGGCTGACAGTCGCATTCGACTTGAAGGATGCTTCCTTCTCACGGGATTTACGCTGTTCTGCAAGCTCGCGAGCCATGCGCTCGTTTTCAACAGCGTTGAACTCGTCTCCGGCTGCGGGAACCTCGTCGAGACCGATTATCTCGACAGGTACGGACGGCCCTGCGTCCTTTACATTACGAGCCTTATCGTCGATCATAGCGCGTACACGTCCGACTGCGGTGCCTGCGATAACAACGTCGCCTATATTGAGCGTGCCGTTCTGAACGAGGACGGTGGCAACAGGTCCGCGACCCTTATCGAGCTTAGCCTCGATGACGGTACCCTTTGCGCGGCGATTCGGGTTAGCCTTGTATTCCTTGACCTCTGCGATGAGGAGGATATCCTCGAGCAGGGTATCTATGCCCATTCCGGTATGAGCCGAAACCGGTACGCACATAACGTCTCCGCCCCACTCCTCGGGAACGAGCTCGTACTTTGTCAGCTCCTGAAGAACATTGTCGGGCTTTGCACCGGGCTTATCCATCTTGTTGATGGCGACGATTATCTCAAGTCCGGCATCCTTTGCGTGGTTGATAGCCTCGATTGTCTGGGGCATGATACCGTCGTCGGCGGCTACGACGATGATGGCTATATCCGTCGCCTTGGCACCGCGTGCGCGCATTGCCGTAAATGCTGCGTGACCGGGTGTATCGAGGAATGTAATGTCCTTACCGTGAATATTTACGCGGTAAGCACCGATATGCTGAGTGATTCCGCCTGCCTCGCCTGCGGTGACGTTTGCATTTCTGATCTTATCGAGCAGCGAGGTCTTACCGTGGTCGACGTGACCCATAACGACAACAACAGGCGCGCGCTCGATGAGCTCGTTGTCGCTGTCCTCGGTATCATCGAAGAGGCGATCCTCGATGGTGACGACGACCTCCTTGGTCGCCTTTGCACCGATATCCTCGGCAACATACAGAGCGGTATCGAAGTCGATGACCTCGGTGACGTTAGCCATAACGCCGGCACTCATAAGTCTCTTGATAACCTCTGCCGCAGTGACCTTAAGTCTCGCCGCAAGATCGCGAACCGAAATGGTTTCGGGGATAGTTATCTCAAGCGGCTGCTTGGGAGCGACCTCCTGCTGCTTTTTCCCGCGTTTATCCGCACCGATCCTATTCTTGCCGCCGTGTGTGCCGTATGCGTTTCTGCCCATAGGACGGTGTGTATTTTTACCTCTGTTGTCGCCTGCGCCGCTCTGCTTCTTTGATCTGTTCTCGGAAACGAAGCGGTCGAGCTTTTCGTCGTAGCGAGAGAGATCGACAGACGATGTACGTGTATCGATGATTCTTGTTTTCTTTGCAGATGCAGTCGGCTCGGTGAGAATCTTACCCTGTTCCTCGGTCGTCGCGCTGCGCTGCATCATCTGATTCTGCTGAGTAAGCTTCTGCTGGCGCTGCTGATTCTGACGCATAAGGTTCTGCTTCATCTTTGAATTTGCCTTTGCCGCGATGGCGTCTGGGCGGGGGGCTTCGCGGAGCTGCTGCATGCGCTCGCTCTGTCCGTGCTGAACGCGCTTTTCCGCAGCCTTTTCGGCTGCTGCCTTTGCGCGCTCTCTTTCCTTTGCGCGCTCGGCGTCGCTCTTCTTCTGCTGTGACTTGTCGTTATTCTGCTCGACCTTTTGCTCCGCGCCCGACTTGTGCTCCCGAGAGCCGCTCTTATCGGATGCCTTGTCGTCGCTCTTTGCGGGCTTTTCGGCTGCGGTCTTGCGTGCGGGCAGATCGAGATCGAGCTTGCCGCCGATGTAATCGTCGATGCTGACCTCATGTGCGGATGCGGTCAGCGTGTCGATAACATATCCGAACTCGTCAGGGGAGAGCTGGTGCGTGATGCCTGCGTCACCTCCGGGCAGAATTCCCGCGAGCTGCTTGCTCTTGAGTCCGAGGTCCTTTGCGAGGCTGTTGATTCGGTATTTCTGGCTTGATATCATATATCTATTCTACCTCCTGTGTTGTGATTTGCTTGTTTGCTGTATAAATTATAGGATCAACGCTTTTGCACATTGCATAAATAACGCGTCCGAAATTCGGATCTGTCAGTGCTGCGGCACCGACGGCGCTATGCCGTCCGATGCAGTCGCCGAGCCTCTCCTTGTCGATGGGGAGCATATACAGCTCAGCGCCGTATGCGCGGCAGCCGCGTGCGACCTTGTTCGTTGTGTTGTGCGCGGCATCCGAGGCGAGCAGCAGCGCGTCCGTTCTGCCGGACTTTGCCGCCTCGAGCGAAAGCTCGGCGCCCGCTATCAGCGCGCCGGCTTTTTTCGCAAGGCCGAGCATTCCGCAGAGCTTTGTGATAGCTCTCTCGTCACCGGGAGCAGCGGCGGCGTTCTTTTCAATGATGTCGGCTTTTTTATTCATTGTTTTCGAGCATCCGTGTCACCGATTCGCGGAATTCGTCGGTTGCCTGAGCGGTCAGACGGCGTGCCATGCGACCGTTTTTCAGCGCCTTTTTAAGACAGCTCTCAGAGCGGCAGATGTATGCGCCTCTCGATTGCGCCTTGCCGCTTATATCGAGCGACAGATTTCCGTCGGCATCCTTCACCGCGCGCAGCAGCTCGTGCTTCGGGCGGCGCTCTCCGCAGCCCTCGCAGCGCCTTGTGGGATGATACGTTTCGGCGGTGTTCGTCTGTGCGGCTGATCGCTCCGACGAAGCGGGGATCATCTTTTTATCGGCAGCATCGGACATGCTCTCTCGCCTCCTTTTTCGCCTGACCGCGTTATCGGTTCGGGCATAGGCTATGCAATGTGTGTCTATCCTATTCTATTCGTATTACTGTGCCTTGATGTCGATCTTGTATCCGGTAAGGCGTGCGGCAAGACGCGCGTTCTGTCCCTCCTTGCCGATAGCGAGCGAAAGCTGCTCGGGATCGACAATTACACGTGCAGAACGGTCGTCCTCTATTATAACATCACGTACGGTGGCGGGCGCAAGAGCGGAGGAAATATATTCCGCCGGATCCTCGCTGTATTTGACGATATCTATCTTCTCACCGTTTATCTCGCGTGTGATATCGCCGATACGAATACCGTGATTACCGATGCATGCTCCGATAGGATCAACATTCGGGTCATTGCTTGCAACAGCCATCTTCGTTCTTGAGCCTGCCTCGCGGATGATGTTCTTTATCTCGACAGTGCCGTCCTGGATCTCGGGAACCTCAAGCTCAAACAGACGCTTGACAAGACCTGCATGTGTACGGGAGAGTGTTACAAGCGGACCGCGCGTCTCTCTGCGTACCTCGATAACATATACCTTTATTCGGTCGCCCTCGTGGTAGACCTCACCGGGTATCTGTTCCTCGGGGAGCAGGGCAACGCGGCTCGTGCCGGTGTCGACAATTACCGCCCCGTTTGCCGTCATGGTCTTGTACACGGTCGCGGTGATAATCTCTTCTTTCTTATTTTCGTACTGCTCTATGAGCATTCCGCGCTCAGCCTCGCGTATGCCCTGAATGATCACCTGCTTTGCAGTCTGTGCACTGATTCGGCTGAACTTCTGCAGCGGCACCTCTATTTCACAGATGTTTCCTACCTTGGCGCTGCGGGTGATGCGCTTGGCGTCGACGAGCGATATCTGCTTGTCGGGATCGGTGACCTCGTCAACGATCTCCTTGAGCTCAACCATTCGGAATACCTTTTTATCGGGATCGAGAATGATACGTATCTCGCAGTCGCCTTCCTTTTCATGCTTATATGCCTTTGTCAGAGCCTGCTCGACACGGTCGATGATAATATCGGTGGGGATGCCCTTCTGCTTGCCGAGCTCATCAATTGCCTTGAAAAAATCTGCGTTCATCTGTTTTCCTTTCACTTCTTATTATGATTTATGTATACGGTCGCTTAGCCGGGCTTTTATGCCATACGGCGGGGAAAGCTGAGCCTTCAATCGCTATGCTGTATCAATCGCCGAAATCGTACCAAATATTTGCGCGGGAGATAAGACTCCACGGAACGATCAGACCGCTCTCTGTGCCGTCCTCCACCGTGACATTCTTTGTTTCCGGGTCGAATGCCGTCATCGGGGCGATTATCTGCTTGCTCTTTGTGCGCTCGTCTCCCTCTATCGGGGCGAAGAGCTTAAGATTTACGGTCTCGCCTATACATGCAAGAAAGTGCTCAGGCGTGCGCAGCCTGCGCTCTATCCCGGGACTCGATACCTCAAGCAGATAGGACTCCTCGATAGGGTCCGCCTCATCAATGAGCGGGTCGATCGCACGGTGTACCTTTTCGCAATCATCGATGTCTATACCGTCCTCGGAGTCGATAGTGATGCGGAGGTGCATATCCGCGCCCTCCTTGACATATTCGACATCCCATATGTCATAGCCGAGCTCCGTAACGGTAGGCTCGATGAGCTCACGGACGGCGCTTGCCGTTCCCTGCGTACTGTTTTTTGCCATTAGGGCTCCTTTCGGCGCTGTTTGTATTCGCTCGATAACGTACAGCGGCACACGGCATCGCCGACAGCCGTTAAATCGTTATATAAAGATTAAAGAGCAGGGCGAGCCTACTCTTTAATATCACAATATTGAGCTTGGAACATTATACCACGCATTACAGAAAAAATCAAGGGGTTTGCGAAAAAAACCTAACTTTTGTGAAAAAATAATCTTTTTGTGTTTCGCTGCGATACATGGTTAATGATAGTTTCTCTTGCCGCTTCGACCGAGCTTACTTCTCACCGCCGTTATGAGAACCGTCATTATCGTCAGAATCGTTTTCCGGGCTCCTTGCGCCATTGCCCATCATCTCATCAAAGGCGGAATCAAACTCCTGGTCGCTCTCCGTCTTTTCCTCATGCGGCAGAGCGGTACCGCAATGCGGGCAGAACGAATATGTGCTTGCGACCGTTCGCTCGCAGCCGGGGCAGCGGACCGAGCCGGAGATTCGGCTTACACTCTCTTCCATCTGCTCTATGTCGATAAGCGATGCGGATATCTGCTCGGATATCGCCGCGCTCTCGTCTACCGCCTGCTTTGTACGTACTGCGTAGACATTTTCTCCGAGCGCACGGTACAGCTCGTCGAGATGCGCTTTTTCCTTTGTCAGCTTAAGTTTAAGTGATGCGAGGTCCTTCGCACCGAGCGCGTTCTTTTTGACGTTTGTCCAAATCTCATCAAAGTTAATTGCCATTACAGCGTCCGCCTTTCGTATTAAGCTAATAATTTTTCGTGGATGAACCGTGTCCGTCGGTCGACTGCACCGATCCGACAGGTACGCACCGTCAATAATAGAGGTTCAGCGGTGCATCCTCGATAGGGTGCGCTTTGATAATATCGGTATTTACGGTTACGGTGTCGGCGAGTGCGTCGAATTTTTCCGTATAGCGCTCTCGCGAGGCATCATCCCGCAGGTCGCCCAGCTGTTCGTTGTCGCTTTCGTCGAGCGAGCCAAGTTCCGGAAGCGCGAGCTTCACCGCAAGATAGGTGACAGCATCGGTATCTATGCGGCGTATCTCGCCCACAGTCATCTCGGCAGCTGCCGAGACAAGATCTGCTCCGTAGCTATCAGCCTCAGCAGAGGAGACGAAGCATCCGTTTGTATAGTATGACATATCCGCGTCTGAATATTCTGAGGCAAGCTCAGACCAGCTCTCGCCGTTTTTCATACGTTCGTATACATCGGCAGCCGTCGCCTGCTTTGCCGCCTTCTCTTCGGCGGTCATTTCGGAAACGGTAATATTTCCGTCCTTATCATATACATATGTACCGTTTTCGTCACGCTCGGCTTTATTTTCGGTGTAGAGCACGACAAGCCCGAGCAGGGAATAGTTCGATTTATAATATGCGGTAAGCTCTTCGTCGGACAGCCTTTCGATGCCGCTTGTTCCGAAATAATAGTTATATACAGCCTGCCATTTTTCCTCAGCTATGTAGATATCTTTCAGTCCGTCAATATTTATGCCGTAGCGGGAAAGATCGGAGTTGAGCGCGGGACGCGAGCCGGCATATTCGAGCTTTTCGCTTATATCGGCATTGACCTGCTCGCTGATCGAGCTGTCGATCTTCAGTCCGAGAACACGAAACTGTTCTACGGCGATCGCAAAATTGCGTACTGTTGTGAGTATCTTATCCTCGGCATAATCGGCATAGCTCTGACCGTCTGCCGCCGTCGCAGTCCAAAGCGTCGAGTTGTCACTGCCCCCACCGTATGTATATACAAAATTTGTTTTGTACGCCGACAGCCAGTATGAATACATCCCCTCGGTTATCTCGGTATCTCCGCAGCTCATCGCAATCGTCCGCTTGTCGCATGAAGAGAGTGAGGCGGCGATTGCGGCAGACAGCAGGAGCGAGACGGCAGAGCAGAGAGCTCTTTTAAAATTATATGTTTTCATGTAATTTTTGTTCTCCGGCGGACGGTGAATGTCGTCCGCTTTTGTTTTTTTGTAAATTATAGCTTAATCATCTGCACTTTTCAAGGCTGTTTGTTCTTTAATTTGTATATATTTTGCAAATATTTCACACAGCATTTCAAGTGTATCTATGCCGCTGCGTATTCGGTAGGTCACATACGGCTGCGAGCCGAGCGAAACGAGCAGCTTGCCGCTGTAAATATGCGACAGCTCCGCCCATATCGGCAGTTCGAGCGTGCGCGGCACAATGACCGCTCCGCCGTTCTTCTGCTCGACGCGGCTCATACCGCAGGCGCTCGACAGCGCGCGGATGAGTGAGATTCGCAGCAGATTCTTTGCCTGGATCGGCGGCTCGCCGTAGCGGTCGCTCAGCTCGTCGAAAATATCGTCGTAGTCCTCGGTACGCTCGATGAGCGCGATCTTTTTGTAGGCGTCAATGCGCTGTGCTTGACTTCCGATATAGCTCTCAGGCAGATAGGCATCATATGCAAGCGTGACGGTGCATGCGGGCTTTTCTTTCTTTTCCTCGCCCTTTTCCTCGAGTATCGCCTCATTCAGCAACTTCATATACATATCATATCCTACGCTGTCTATCTGTCCGTGCTGCTCCGCACCGAGCAGATTTCCCGCGCCGCGCAGCTCGAGGTCGCGCAGGGCTATCTTAAAGCCGGAACCGAACTCCGAGTAATCGCGCACCGCTTCAAGACGCTTGTCGGCTATCTCGGATATCACCGACCCTCTCGGGTATGTGAAGTAAGCATACGCACGTCTGCTCGAGCGTCCTATGCGTCCGCGCAGCTGATGCAGCTGCGAGAGTCCGAGACGGTCTGCGCGCTCGACTATCAGCGTATTCGCATTCGGCACGTCTACTCCGGTCTCGATGATCGCCGTGCTGATAAGAACGTCTATCTCACCGCGTATCAGCTCCGACCATATATCGGATATCTGCTCACGGTCCATCTTTCCGTGCGCAAAGGATATGCGTGCCTCCGGTATCAGCTTTCGCAGAGCGCCGCAGGTCTGTTCTATCGTTTCGACGCGATTGTGCAGCCAGAATACCTGTCCTCCGCGATGCAGCTCCTTGCGCACGGCATCGGCAAGAACGACCTCGTCATATTCGAGCACGAAGGTCTGGACCGGCAGTCGGTCGCCGGGAGCCTCCTCGAGTATGCTCATGTCACGTATGCCGCTCATCGCCATATTAAGCGTTCGCGGTATCGGAGTGGCGGTCAGGGTGAGAACATCGACGTTTCCCGACAGCTGCTTCAGCTTTTCCTTTTGAGCGACGCCGAAGCGCTGCTCCTCGTCCACAATGAGCAGACCGAGGTCATGGAATTGTACATCCTTTGATATAAGTCGGTGTGTGCCTACTATGATATCTATCTCTCCGCGGCGCAGCGCGGCAAGTGTTTTTTCCTGCTCTCGCGGTGTGCGGAAGCGAGAGAGCACGTCGATATGAACGGGGAAGCCGCGCATACGCGAGAGAATAGTGCGGTAATGCTGCATTGCAAGAATGGTAGTAGGAACAAGTATCGCTGCCTGCTTGCCGTCCGACACTGCCTTGAATGCCGCGCGGAGCGCAACCTCTGTCTTTCCGAAGCCCACATCTCCGCAGAGCAGTCTGTCCATCGGGCAGCTGTCCTCCATATCTCTCTTGATATCGGTCACGGCTGCTATCTGACCGTCGGTCTCCTCGTACTCAAATGCACTCTCGAATTGTCGCTGCATATCATCGTCCGCCGGGAATGCATGTCCCGGTCTGCGCTTGCGCTCGGCATACAGAGCTATCAGTTCCTTTGCCATCTCGCGTGTTGCAGCCTTTGCTTTTGCTTTTGCCTTACCCCATTCGCGTCCGCCGAGCTTTGAGAGACGAACGGTATCGTCCTCGCCGCGCGCACCGATATATTTAGACAGCATATCGAGCTTGTCGGTCGGAATGTACAAGAGGGCATCGTCGGCATAGACGAGCTTTGCATATTCCTCTGTAACGCCGTCGTGCGTGATGTTTTCAAGTCCCATAAAGCGGCCGATACCGTGTATATCGTGAACGACATAGTCTCCGACGGTAAGGTCCGCATACGACATTATCCGCTCTCGGGCTGATTTTCTGCGTGTTTTTGCCGTACGGTGTGATGTGCTCGCTCTGCCGACGCTGACGGCGGATTCGTACATTGACAGCAGCGCGAAACGCGATGCGGTAAGCTCGAAGCCGGGAACCGCCGCCGGTCCGACGACGAGCACTATACGCTTATCGTCGGGCATCGGCGAATTCTGTTCTATCACAGCTGCCGGTATCTCCTCCTCACGCAGCATTTCTGCCGTATTCATCTGCATTGCGCTGCTCTCGCAGAGAATGACCGTTCGGAATTCATGACGCAGGTAGAAGCGTACGTCCTCGAGCAGCAGCTCGCGGTTATCGCCGTAGCAGACGGTATTTTTCGTAGTAAATGAAAACAGGCTGTCGCTGCGCGCCGATCGCCGAGCCATAAAGGTGTCGATGTATGCGGCGACCGTGCTGCGTATAAAGCTGTCAAGCCGCTCGTGCGGCGCAGCATAATCTGCGTGTTTTCCGTAGACCTCGCCGCCGGATATCAGCGAACGAAGCATCTCCTCCTCGCGTGCGCGGCATGCCTTCAGGCGGTCACGGACGGCGTTCTCTTCAACGATACAGCAGAGCGTCGGTGATGATATATAGTCGAGCAGGCAGGTGCGCTCCGGATAGATGACCGATATGTACTTGTCGCGGAAGCCTATTTCACGGTCGGATGAGAGGGTCTCAAGCTCGGAGAGCAGCATATCGCGGACACGGTCGTCCTTTACGCGTTTGCTCTGCGCCTCTATCTCAGAGCGCAGCTGCGCCTTTGCATCATCGGGGATAAGTATCTCCCTCGCCGGCGTCAGCTCGATAGATGAAAGATGCTCGGTTCGTCGCTGCGATACGGTATCAAAGTACTCCATATCCTCTATCTCGCAGTCGAAGAACTGTATACGGATCGGGTCACTGCTGCCGGGTGAAAAGATATCGACGATATCGCCGCGAACGGAGAACTGCCCCGCGCCCTCAACCATCTCAACGCGCACATAGCCTGCGGAGAGCAGAAAGGATATCAGCGTCTCACGTTCTATCTCGCAGCCGACGGCGAGCCGCAGGCAGGAGGTTGCGAGCAGCTCGGGCGGCATGGTGTATTGCAGTGCGGCGTCCGGTGTCGTTATTATCATGTCGCAGTCACCGAGCAGAGCCGAGCGCAGCACTCCGAGCCTCTCATATTCAAGCTCGTGCGATACGGTCATATTATGATATACAAAGTCGCGATATGGATATACAGCAGCGCGGCATCCGAAATCGCCACAGGCGGATTGCAGACGCGATGCCTCGCGCTCGTCCGGGACTATCACAAGTGCCCCGACACCGCTCTGAGCGCGGTAATCGGAGGCGAGTGAGGTCAGCAGAGCGGTTCTTGCACCCTCGCACAGCCCGGTAACGGCTATCGGCTGCGGCTTTTTCGCCTTGCTCTCGCGTATTGCGGCATCAAACAAGCCCTGATACTCGCGCTCTTCTCGGATACTGTCGATTATCATATTATTCTTTCTTTCCATAAACACCTCACGCGGCAGAAGGAGCATGTCCCGCTGCCGCCGAAAAGCCGTCCGACGACCCACGGTCGACCGACGGTAATTTACTTTATTCGCATCACACGGCATGAGCGATATTTCGCCGCCTGTGTTGATGTTTGCCGCAGCTCAATACATCGTTGTTTTGCTCGAGCCGATGCGGCGCAGTATTTTTCTCGGATCGACCGCGTCTTGCGTATCAACCGAAGAGTCCACTATATTATAGCAAAGCGCAATTGATATGTCAAGGTGTGCAGAGCGGCGAAAAAGCGCGGATCCGCACGCCGGAATCAGCTTTTTCGGATCTTGCGTGCAAAAATCGGAACAGCTGTATAAAAACCGCCGTTTTCAGAAAAAATAACCTCATGCAGCCGCATCGGACAGCGGCAAAAACTCTGTTTATGCCCGGGAGAAGCGACGGAGACGGAACGTCGATCCGAAACCACAGGCATAGCTATTTCACAACAAGATTTTTAACGAGGCGGTATCTATGAGAAAAAGCATTACACGCAGACAGATCCATTCGCTCAGAGCGCGCCTGAGAGCAAACGGCGATACGACGGCGCTCGGTGAGCTTGAACTGCTGCTTGCGCTCGACAAGAGCGGCAGGCGCGCCTCAGGATCGCTCCTCGGCGCGCTCGGCGAAATACTCGAGGAAAAGAATTACCGTGCGGTTGCCGAGGAGATAATTACCGAAGCCGAGAGACGGTACGGCGCGATATGGGAGGAAGAGGATGTACGGCTCCTGCCGTCGGCGCTGCTTTCCCTCTCACTTGCACATATCGCCGTGGAGGGAAGCGCGGAGGCGATCTCGGCTGCGCGTTCGATGCAGAATTCATTTTCGGCGATATCTCCGTATACAGCCTCACAGCGCCTTTCTGCAATGCATAAGCTGCTGAGCGAGATATCCGATGAATATCGCGTCAGCAGCCGCGAAACGCAGCAGATGTATCGTACTCAGCTTGTGCGCGCGGCGCGACGCGAAAGGATAAGCAGCACCGAGGCGGCACGCAGATACGCCGATTCGCTCGATACCTTGCCCGAAGTGCTGCTCGGCTGTGCCCCGACGCTGTATTTCGCCGTATATGCGGCACTGACAATATTGCCCCCCGCCGTGCTGCTGCCGCTGCTTCTTATGCTCGGCTCCGGCGGCGCAGTACTGCCGCTTACACTCGCATGGGGCAGCACCGAATATATTGTTGCCGCAGTCATATGCGCACTTCTTCTGCTGTTCCCATCCGCGGAATGTGCAAGGCTCCTCACCGACCGTATCTTTTCGCATTGCATCGGATATTCGGTGCTTCCGAGGACCGATGATGAAAATATACCCGACAGCGGAAAAACACTTGTATGTATAACATCGCTGTTGTTCGGAGAGGAACGCGACGACGAACTGTTTGATCGTCTTGAGCGCTATTATCTCGGAAATCGGGACGAAAACCTTCGCTTTGCGCTGCTTGCCGATCTGCCCGACAGCGACAGCGAGCATGAAGACGGGGACGAAAAGGTACTTGAATATGCCGAGAGCAAAATAAGGGAATTGTGCGATAAATACGGCGAGCGTTTTTTTCTTTTTGTACGCTGCCGCAGGCAGGCACCCGACGGCAGATGGCGCGGATGGGAGCGAAAAAGAGGCGCTGTGCTCGAGCTGATACGCTTTTGCCGAGGCGATGCCGGCAGTTTTTCGGCTGTGCCGGAGGACTGCGAATTTGTCTCGAGCGCGAGGTATCTCATCACCCTTGATGCCGATACCACACTGCCGATAGGAGCGGCACACCGACTTATCACCGCAATGCTGCATCCGTCGGCACATCCGATAATAGAGGACGGACATGTCGTACGCGGGCACGGTATAATTCAGCCGAGAATGGTCACGACGGCAAGATCGGCCTCGGTCACCCCGTTCGCGGTAATGTGTTCGGGCGGCGGAGGCGCGGATACCTATGCGAGCGCGGGATATGATACCTTTCAGTCGATGTATGACGAGGGAAATTTCTGCGGCAAGGGAATAATAGATATTGATACCTATAACGAGCTGCTTTGCGATCGCTTTCCGGAGGAGACGGTGCTAAGTCACGATCTGCTCGAGGGCATAATCCTGCGCAGCGCCATCGACGGTGAGTGCCGGTTCAGCGATTCGACACCGAAAAATCCGGTTTCATTTATGACGCGCGCTCACCGCTGGATTCGCGGAGATGTTCAGGCATGGCTGTGGGGCAGACGCGAGGATATGGACGCGCTGTCGCACTTTAAGCTGCTCGACAATGTTCGCCATGCGCTAACACCGCTCGCTTCGCTAATTCTTGTCATCTTGTCTGCCTTTATGGGCGGCGCTGCCGCAATGCTTATTGTTCCGCTCGCCCTCTCGTATGCTATCCTTCCGTTCATAATAACGCTGCTCGGCAGAATGGCGAGCCTGCCGTCCGCGCTTGCGCACGGCGGCGCAGTTACGGTACGCTCGGGAAGAATACGCGGTGCGGTCATGCTTGAGCTGCGCAGGATGATCTATTCGGTGTGCACGCTCGCATATCAGGCGGCGCGCGCGGGTGATGCCGCTGTTCGCGCGCTGTGGAGAACGCTTGTTTCGCATCGGCGTATGCTCGAGTGGACAACCGCTGCCGAGGGCGACAGATACAGCGGGCAGCTGACCGACTATACCGTCCGTATGATGCCGTCGGTCCTACTCGGCGTTGCTTTTATGCTCACCGGCTCGGCAATGCTGCGGCTGTTTGGACTTATGATGTTCATCGCACCGACGCTTGCATGGCGGCTCGGTACGCCGTACGGCAAGCACCGCGATGCTCCGAGCATCGAAGAGCGAGCACAGCTGCTGACCTACGCTGCGGATATCTGGCGATTCTTTGCGGACACCGTAACGGCAGAGGAAAATTATCTGCCGCCGGACAATATATCGTATCAGCGCGAGGTACGTGTTGCCGACCGTACCTCTCCGACAAATATCGGACTGTATCTTATGTCGGTCATTGCCGCGCGGGATCTCGGACTTATCGGAACAGCCGAGACCGAGCGCAGACTGCGAGCGACCGCCGACACTCTCGTGCGCCTCGAGAGATGGCACGGACATCTTTACAACTGGTACTCGGTCAGCACAGCATCGGTGCTTTCGCCGTATGTTTCCGCCGTCGACAGCGGAAATTTCGTCGCATCGCTTGTGGCGGTGTGTTCAGCGCTTGACGAGTACATTCCGGAGTGTCCTGGGCTTGCGGAGGTGCGGGAAGCACTCGAGCGTCTGTTCCGCGGGGCGGATTTCTCGGTGTTCTATTCACCCGAGCGCGGGCTGATGCATACCGGCATAAATGCTTCGAGCGGAGAGCTTGACCGAGGCTTTTACGATCTGTATATGAGCGAGAGCCGAACCTCGTACTATATAGCCGTTGCGCTCGGACAGCTGCCGCCTCAGGCATGGTCGAACCTCGGCAGAGTATATGCAAGCAACCATGCGGGCGTGGGTATGCTGTCGTGGAGCGGCACGGCGTTTGAATACTTTATGCCGACGCTGTACTATCTGCCTGCCGAGGATACCGCAGAGCGTCAGTCGCTGCGCTTCGGCGCGCGCGGACAGCGGAGCGGAGCATATCGCGGTGTGTGGGGCAAGAGCGAGGGCTGCTACTGCGCCTACGACCGTGACGGAAACTATCGCTATAAGGCTATCGGCGTTTCCTCGCTTGCGCTCGGTCCGTGCGGCGGAGAGCGCGTCTATTCTCCCTATTCATCGTATCTTGTCATGCAGTGCTCACGCAGAGCGGCACTCGAAAATCTCTCTCGGCTCCGCGAGTACGGAATGTACGGCAGATACGGCTTTTATGAGTCGCTCGACCTTACACCGTCGCGTGTCGGAGACGGTCATGCCGTAGTGCGCAGCTATATGTCGCATCATATGGGCATGAGCCTTGCGGCGATAGACAATGTTTGCAGCGGCGGTATTTTCAGAGAACGAATGAGCAGGATCCCCGAGCTTGCCTGCGCCGAGACACTCACCGACGAACGCATACCGGTCGGAAGTCTCGCGCCGCGCGTCGAAAGCATAAAAACTCGTGTGCGGCGGCGGGGGGCAAGAACGAGGGAGTGTCTTCCCGAGCTGCCTGCCGGCATACGCCGAGCATCGCTTGTTTCGGACGGTGCCATGCACATCTGTCTCTGCTCCGACGGCTGCGCCGAGCTAAGATACGGCAGGCTTCCTTTGTGCGGGACCGTATCGGTGAGAAACGATATTTCGCTTGCGCGAATTTCGGGCGGCGCGGACAGCGGCAATATGGGCGATAAAAAAAGCGGTGCCGATATAGATACCGAGAGTATGCTTCGCCCGGAGGATGAACGCACCGGCTGTCTGCGTGTAGTACTCCGCACGGGGAGCGATGCTCCGCAGATAATGTGCGGCAGCGTGCACTGTGATGGTGAGAGCGCGGAGCTTACAACGGACTCCGGTGACAAGCTGAGAATGATACCGGACGGCAGTGATAATACCGTTCTTCTGCTCGGCAGCACAGCAGGAGAACGGCATTGCTCGGCACTGCTGTATCTCGAGCCTCGGCTGACATCCGAGGATAACTGGAATTCGCATCCTGCCTATGCAGGACTCGGATTCTCGGCGCGTTTTGACAGAGCAAGGCAGATGCTGATATATGACCGCAGCGACCGTAACGGCGGGCATATCTATCTGTGTGCCGCACCGATATTCGGACGTATAGATGATTTCACCACGCGCCGGCGAGGATTGTTTCCCGAGCGGTATACCGATTCCGATATTGCCGCGCTTCTCGGACGAGAGCTCGGCGGCTGTGAGGGGGTATGTATTTCTCCTTCGCTTGCCATGCGCTGCGAGAGCGTAGGCAGCTTTGGTTTCATCATAGCAGTCGGCAGATGCGAGGAGCTGGCGGTTACGGCGATAGAGGACAAGCGTCGTCTGCTCGACACTCTCGGCAGACGGCTGCCGCCTATGCGCGACAAGTCGCCGACAGTCGGAGACAGACTCCTCGAGGAGCTCGTGACCGCAGCCGTATACGGCAGAGAAAAGTCGCCTGCACGGCTCGGAGACGCATATCCGATAAATGAGCTGTGGAAATACGGCATATCCGGCGACGTGCGGATAGGGGTATTCTTTCTTTCCGGCGACGGCGAAGAGTCAGGCAGAGGACTGCGTGAACTCATGCAGTGTGCGGTCCGACTCTATCTGCACGGCTTCTCGCTTGATCTTGTGTTTGCATACGAGGGCAGCGGCGAGTACTACGACCGCAGACGCGATATGCTGCTGCGCGCCGCCGAAGCTGCGGGTGCTGATTTTCTTATAGGCGCAAAATCGGGGATTCACCTTGTACCGCTCGAGTCGGGAGATGATTCGGCTAAGCGTCTGCTGTCACTCTATTCGGTATTTACGCTCGCAGTATCTGATTCCGATACCGCAGCGGGAATAACCGAACGACTCGCCGCTCAGCGAATACCCGAATTTTTGCCGCACGGCGAGCGCCGGGAAAACGTCGAGGTATATGCCGACAACTCCTCCGTCACCGCACCGGACAGCGGATGGCGGTTCGGTACAGACGGCGGTTTTAACATGCGGAAAAAAAGTTCTCCCGTGCCGTGGTCATATCCGCTCGGCGGCTGCTGCCTCGGTACACTTGTGACCGACCGCAGCTTCGGGTTTACTTGGCTTTCAAACAGCCGCGAGCTGCGTGTTACTCCGTGGAGCGGAGACGAATCCGGCGGATTGCGCGGCGAGGATATCGTTGCCGAGATAGACGATAGGACATACAGTCTGTCGCTGTGTGCCGAGAAGGTATGCTATCGCGGTGCATGCGCCGTATACAGCGGAAGTCTGCCCGGACACGACTGGATGGTTGAAATCTGCTGTGAGGCGCGGCTGCCGGTAAAGCTCTACCGCATCAGCGGCTTAGACTGCTGCGAGCTGCGCCTGTCTCTCTGCGGCAGAGAGGGTGCGGTCGCGCACGAGCATATGTCAGACTGTGACCTATATACCGTGCTTGCCGGAGCGCTTGCGGGACGTACCGTTGCCGTGCTTCGTCCGTGTCCGGGAGTATTTGCCTTGACCGTATTTTCCACTCCTCTCGGTTCGCACTCTGCTGCCGAGCTCGGCTCATTTCCGCTTCTGCGTTATCTTCGAGAGCACTACTCGGGAGAGGGTGCTGTCTGTGATGTGTTTGACAGACGCGATATCGGCAGCGGCATAAGCATGCGCGGCTGCTTCGGCGAGATCGACGCACTCCTCGGGTCGTTTCTGCTGCATCAGACCTATTACAGCCGAATGCGCGGGCGTACCGGTTTTGCACAGCCGGGAGGAGCTTACGGTTTTCGCGATCAGCTTCAGGATGCTGGAGCGCTTGTTTATGCCGATACGCGGCTTGCGCGCTGTCACATTATCCGCTGCGCATCGCGTCAGTACCGTGAGGGTGATGTTATGCACTGGTGGCATGATGTTCCGCTGCCGCACGGCGGTATCTCCATACGCGGTGTCCGTACCCGCTGCTCTGACGACCGTTTTTGGCTGCCGTTTATTAACGGTGATTATATTTCGATGACCGGCGATGCCGCCGTTCTTGATGTTCCCGTCCCGTATCTCGTTTCCGCACCGCTTGCCGACCGCGAGGACGATCGGTATGAGGATGCGGTATTTTCCGAGGAGCGCGAGAGTATCTATCAGCACTGCATGCGAGCCATGCGAACGATAAGGCTCGGGCTTTACGGCCTGCCGCTTATCGGCTCGTGCGACTGGAACGACGGTCTGAGCGGCATCGGTCGGAACGGAGGTGTCAGTGTTTGGCTCGGCTTCTTTTTGCGCACGGTCATCGGCAGAATGCTGCCGATTTGCGAACGGATGGGAGAGTACGACGATATAGCTTTTCTCGCTTCGCAGTATAAAAAGCTGACGGCGGCTACGCTCGATCCGCGGCACAGATGCGGCGATTATTTTATCCGTGCGTATTACGGTGACGGTGTTCCGCTCGGATGTGAGAACGGCAGTGAACCGGTGCTTGACAGTATTGCGCAGAGCTGGGCATATTTTGCCGCATCGGAGCGTGTGGATGTCGAAAAATATCTTGCCTCCGGTAAACCGACAAGCGAGGTGCTCGACAGCATATCGAACGAGCTATGCTATGCGCGCGGCGCTGTTCGGCTCGCATATCAGCGCCTTTTTGATCGATCTGTCGGAACGGCGGCGCTGCTGTCGTCTCCGCTTCGACGCAGCGATGGGCACGACCCGGGCTATATCTGCAGCTATCCAGAGGGAATGCGGGAGAACGGAGGGCAGTATACGCATGCGGCGGTATGGCTTGCACGGGCGCTAATTCGCGGCGGAGCGGCAGAGGAGGGGATGGCACTTGTCCGCGCGCTTGATCCATCCTCACACCGCACCGAGATATACCTCGGCGAGCCTTATGCTATAGCCGGCGATGTATGTACGGCGGAGGAGCTGCGCGGCATGGCGGGATGGACGCAGTATACCGGAGCGTCGGGGTGGTATTACCGCCTGCTGCTCGAGGATATGCTCGGATACAGAGAGTGCGGCGATTCGTTTACGCTCGAACCTTGCCCCGAGCTGCCGAACCGTCTTGAACTGAAGATTGAGCGGAAAGCAACGGTTTATCGGATAACCTTTGTTTCCGGGACATCCGCCGGTATTCCCGCGTCGGAGCCGACGCATAAAAAAGCCGCAAGATTTCCGTATGACGGAAAAGAGCATACGCTGACCTATTATTTCGGCACTTGATGCACTTTTCTCGGATTCGAGTACTCGGGCAAAATTTTCTTCAACTGTTTCGGCGGCGCGGAATATATGCCCGATACCGTGATATATTCACGTGCGATTCAAAAAACAGTACCGCGGCACTATTGAAATTACTGCGGCTTTGTGCTATAATCGGTGTGTGTCCGAGAGGGCGCGCACCGATTTTTATAAAAATATGGGGTAGAATATGGTAAATCATGAGACGATAATCTCATTTCCGGGGCTCGGAATAGGCGAGTTTTCGGTAAACAGCGTCGCGTTTTCCGTTTTCGGCATCAGCATAGCGTGGTACGGCATTATTATAGTGCTCGGCATGATCGCGGCTTTTGCCTATGCATCATGGAGAGCAAAGAAAAACGAAGGTATCTCCTTTGACGATATGCTCGATTATGCCATCTTTCTTATAATATTCGGGGTTGCTGGCGCGCGGCTTTACTATGTCGCATTTCACGGCGGCGTAAGCTCGCTGTATGATCTTATCAATCTCCGCTCAGGCGGGCTTGCCATATACGGCGGGGTGATCGGCGGAGCGCTTGCCGCTTTTATAGTCACCAAGGTAAAGAAGCTCAGCTTCGGGCGCGTGACCGATGCGACCCTGCCCGGTGTTATGCTTGCTCAGGCCATCGGCAGATGGGGCAACTTTATGAACGGCGAGGCACATGGCGGCGTCACCGATCTGCCGTGGAGAATGGGACTGAGAAATGCATACTCCGACAGCACGATATATGTGCATCCGACCTTTCTGTATGAATCGCTGTGGAATGTTATCGGCTTTATTATTCTGAATATTCTGTATAAAAAGAAAAAGTTCGGCGGCGAGATAGCCCTGATGTATATCATCTGGTACGGCATCGGCAGAACATTTATCGAAGGTCTGCGCACCGACAGCCTCTATATCGGAAACAGCGGCATACGCGTATCTCAGGTACTCGCCGCACTCAGCGCTGTCATTGCACTTATATTCCTACTCGTGCTCAGGCATAGGGCTATCGCCTCCGGCTCGACAGCGGCGGTCGCGGCGGTTGCACAGACTGCCTCCGATACCGCCTCCGCCGAGAAAAAGATCGGCGAGAGCACCGAAAAGAGCAGTGAGGAGTCGGACGGAGCAGATGCGAAGAAAGGCGACGCGAGCGCGTCCTGCGAAACCGATGATGCCGACGATACCGATATAAGCGCCTCGATCGATAAGCAGTAAATCATAAAAGGAGCAAAAATGGCAGAGAATATTTACGAGAAGTACGGTAACAAGATCATAGACGGTAAGCGCATTGCCGCAGAGTACCGCGCCGAGATAGCGACAGAGGTCGCCGCGATGGAGCGCAAGCCTTCTCTTGCGGTAATTATTGTTGGAGAGGACCCCGCATCTCAGGTTTATGTACGAAACAAAGAGCGTGGCTGCGCCGAGGTCGGTATGACCTCGCTGCTGTACCGTCTGCCCACCGAGACAACCGAGGAGGAGCTGCTGCGGCTTATTGAGCATCTTAATGCGGATTCCGATGTTGACGGGATACTCGTGCAGCTTCCGCTCCCGTCGGTTCGCGACGGCGGCAGCGGCATCGACGAAGGTGCAGTCATAGCCGCTGTTTCACCCGAAAAGGATGTTGATGCTTTCCGCGCCGAAAATGTCGGTCATATAATGCTCGGAGACGCACAGCTGCTCCCCTGTACACCGGCAGGGGTCATGGTGCTGCTCGAGCGCTCGGGAGTCGAGATCGAGGGCAAGCGCTGCCTTGTTATCGGACGCAGCAATATAGTCGGCAAACCGATGGCGATGCTGCTCCTGCACAAGAGCGGAACGATAACGGTAGCGCACTCGCGCTCGCGCGATCTTCCCGCGCTCTGCCGCGAGGCGGATATCGTAGTTGCCGCCGTCGGACGTGCAAAGCTCATTACCGGAGATATGATAAAGCCGGGTGCCGTCGTTATAGACGTCGGTATGAATCGCGACGAGAACGGAAAGCTCTGCGGTGATGTTGATTTCGACTCGGTCGCTCCTGTCGCGTCAAAGATAACTCCCGTTCCCGGCGGTGTAGGTCCTATGACCATATCCATGCTGCTGCGCAATACTCTTACCGCAGCACGGCTTCGCGGAAAAAAGTGATTTTTTATATAAATCTACTCAATTATTATCATACGGAAAAAGAAAACAATAAAATAACGATCGTCGCATGGAAAGGTGATACGCCCGCCGTGCGGCGGTTTTTTATGCCGATATTTGAAAAGTATGTACCGCTGTGATGTTCGCCGCTCGCAGCGGCGCATCCTTACACCTCGCTTGTTAATCTCTCGGAAATGATCTTTGCTCTGTGTAATAGTTTCGACCTGTACGGAATAAAATATTACAGCGTAATTTATGCTGCCGTAACTCACGGCAAAAAATATGAGAGGAAACGGTGAATATAATGAAGGCTGTATTTACTCGGCACCGAATACGGGCGTGTCTGCTTGCGGCACTGCTTATGCTTACGACGATTTTGCCGGTTGCGGCGCTTGATCCCGGCGAGCTCGATGCAAAGAGCGCACTGCTTATGGAGGCTGAGACCGGCGAGGTGCTGTACGAGATGAATGCGGACGAAAGTCTGCCGCCCGCGTCGGTCACTAAGATAATGACGCTGCTGCTTGTAATGGAGGCAGTCGACGGCGGCAGCATATCACTCGAGGACAATGTGTCGGTGAGCGAAAAAGCTGCCGGAATGGGCGGTTCTCAGGTCTTTCTCTCTTCGGGCGAGCAGATGAGCGTTGAAACACTTATTAAATGCACCGTGATATCCTCGGCGAATGATGCCGCCGTTGCGCTTGCCGAATATGTATGCGGGAGCGAGGAGGCCTTTGTTGCAAGGATGAACGAGCGAGCGGCAGAGCTCGAAATGAATTCGACGCATTTTGAAAACGCTACCGGACTTGACGACACAACAGTGAATCACGTTACGAGTGCACGCGATATCGCGATAATGTCTGCTCAGCTGATGCGGCACGACAAGATACTCGAATTCAGCTCCACATGGATGGATTCTATACGCGACGGCGCATTTACCCTGACTAATACCAATCGCCTTGTCCGTTTCTATGACGGTGCTACAGGGCTGAAAACGGGTTCGACCTCTAAGGCGGGCTTTTGCATGAGCGCGACCGCCAAGCGAGGCGAGCTTCATCTTATTGCCGTTATCATGGGGGCAAGCAGCCGTGACGCGAGAAATACCTCGGCTAAGAAGCTGCTCGATATCGGATTTGCGAGCAAGGCGCTGTTCCGCAGCGAGAGCACGCAGCTCGATCCGATACCGGTACACGGCTCGCTCGGCGGAAGCGTTACACCTCTGGCACAGCAGTTTATACGCGTTATAGAAAAAGGGCAGGACGGCAGGATAACTACCGAGTACGAGCTGCCGGAATATCTCGATGCACCGGTAGAGACAGGGCAGGTCATCGGTCGAGCGATATACTCGGCAGAAGGAAATATCATCGGAGAGAGCGATATTACTGCCTCGGGAAGCATCGTGGCAGCGTCGTTTTTTGATGTTTTTACGCAGATAATGTTAAAGTTTTTGATGAATTAAAAAAATTAGTAAATATCTATTGCAAGAAAATAAAATTGCGTGTATAATGTAATCATAAAAAGTGTAAAGAAAAGGCGAAGGTATGGCAGTAAAATTAAGTACAAAATACGCAGACAATTTTATTTCCGACGAGGCTCTTGCCTCGATGAGAGCCGAGGCTGAGTCAGCATTTGAAAAGGTGATGACCGGCAGCGGCGATGGCAGTGATTATCTCGGTTGGAGAGATCTCCCCCTCAACTATGACAGAGAAGAGTTTGACCGTATCAAGAAGGCTGCTGAGTATATCAGAGCCAACTGCGACGTTTTTGTCGTTATCGGTATCGGCGGATCCTATCTCGGCGCAAGAGCGGCTGTCGAATTCGTAAACAGTCCGTTCTACAATTCGCTCGCAAAGGACGGTCCCGCGGTTTATTTTGCAGGCAACTCCATTTCTCCCACCTATCTATCCGAGATACTCGATCTGTGCAAGGATAAGGATGTTTGTATAAACGTAATATCCAAGTCCGGAACAACGACCGAGCCTGCGCTTGCATTCCGCGTAATGCGCAGCTTCCTCGAGAATAAGTACGGTATTGAGGAGAGCGTTAAACGCATTTTTGTCACCACCGATAAGTGCCGCGGAACACTCAAGCAGTTCTCGATCGACATGGGATATGAGAGCTTCGTCGTTCCGGACAGTATCGGCGGCAGATACTCGGTGCTTACTGCGGTAGGACTTCTTCCCATTGCGGTTGCCGGTATTGACATTGACGCAATGATGAAGGGCGCTGCTGATGCTCGCACGGTATATACCACCGCATCCATCGAAGAGAACGATGCGGTCAAGTATGCTATGATTCGCAACTATTTCTACCGTACCGGCAAGAAGATGGAGATGCTCGCAGCTTATGATCCTGCGCTTGCACTCTTTGCCGAGTGGTGGAAGCAGCTCTATGGTGAAAGCGAGGGCAAGGACGGCAAGGGTATATTCCCGACCTCCGCAATGTTCTCGACAGATCTCCATTCGCTCGGGCAGATGATCCAGCAGGGCGAGCGTACTCTCTTCGAGACTATTGTTGATATCGAAAAGCCCGATCGTGATATTCCGATCGAGAGCGACCCGCAAAACCTCGACGGAATGAACTTCCTCGCCGGCAAGAATATGAGCGAGGTCAACCACACCGCATTTACGGCTACGGCTCTTGCACATAATGACGGCGGCATACCTAATCTTATCGTCAGTGTTCCGTCCAGATCTGCCGAGAGCTTCGGCGCACTCGTATACTTCTTCGAGTTTGCATGCGGCATCTCCGCATATCTGCTCGGAGTCAACCCGTTCAATCAGCCCGGTGTCGAGGCGTACAAAACAAATATGTACGCGCTGCTCGGCAAGCCCGGCTATGAGGCGCTTCGTGCCGAGCTTGAGTCAAGACTCGGTAAATAACAAAGGAAATCCAAATTTTAACCATATAGGAGGATTATTATGATTAAACTTATTGTCGGCATCAAGGGAACAGGTAAGACCAAGCAGCTGATCGACCTTGCCAACAAGGCTATCGAGACCACCAAGGGCGCGGTTATCTGCGTAGAAAAGGGCAATAAGCTCATGCATGAAATCAAGTATCAGGGCAGACTCGTTGATGTTGACGAGTATTCTATCATTGACGCGCACATGCTCTACGGCTTTGTTTGCGGCATGATTGCAAGCAACAGTGATATCACCGACCTCTTTATCGACTCTGCGCTCAAGATATGCGCTGACAATATGGCTGAGTTCATCAAGTTTGTAAAGCATGTCGGCGCTCTCGCTGAGAAGAGCGGTGTTAACATTGTTATCACCTCCTCTATTCCGGTTGAGGAGCTTCCTGCCGAGCTTGAGGGCTATACCAAGTAAAAAACAGTCTCTGAGGTACCTGAGTACCGCGGAGCGGAGGGTCACCGCATTGCGGTGGCCCTTTTGCTCTATTATTAACAGTAACCAAGAGTGCGGCATTTTTTACCAAACAGAAAGCAAAGCTGCGATTTGAACTCAAAGACGTGCTGAAAATGATGTGCCGCAGCACCGATCTGTTTCGTGTTTTCGCCTGCTTTATATCTGTTTTTTTACACCGTAGTATCTGTTACGGCGCGGTAAAATTTCGGTTACGCAGATGCGCATAATCTTGATTTTCGCGCCGGGTTGTGTTATAATGCAGACAGTTTATCCGATGCGCGCAGTATGTGTTTGCGCTCGGAGCTGTCGCCTCACCTACGCGGCATAATATCGCTATTGGGTTCACTCGCTGACACACGGAGGAGGGAAAGACTATGTCTCAGCTGACAAAGCGTGCGCTTGAAGAATCACTGAAAAAGCTTCTTCTTAAAAAGCCGTTGACAAAGATAACGATCAACGATATTGCCGAGGACTGCGGGATAAACCGCATGACTTTTTATTATCATTTCAAGGATATATACGACCTTGTAGAGTGGTGCTGCCTTGAGGACGCTCGCCGCGCACTCGAAAATAAGACTACGCACGACACATGGCAGGAGGGCTTTCTGAGATTATTCGAGGTAGTGCTCGATAACAAACCATTTGTCATGAATGTATATCGCTGTGTTCACCGCGAGCAGGTCGAGAGATATCTTAAACCGCAGGTCGACAGTCTCGTGATGGGTGTGCTCGATGAACAGTCAGAGAATATCACGGTTCGGCAAGAGGATAAGGAATTTATCGCTCAGGTCTATTCCTATGTTTTCGTCGGATTTATGCTCGACTGGATAAAGGACGATATGAAGGAGGATCCTAAGGAGATAGTCGGCAGGCTTTCGATACTTATAAAGGATTCTGTAAACGATGCGCTATCCCGCTTTGCTATCTGAACGTCGTCCTATTAAATGTGCATGCGGATGCATTCGTGCCGCATTCCGATCGTTATTATCATAAAAACGCCTTTGATAAAAAATTATACATCCCTCAGTCCCGTGATAAAACTTTTATCGCGGGACTTTTTCTGATTATTGTAAGGATGAAAAAAACGGTTATAATAGAATTACAAAATAAATCACCGGAGGCGTGAATTATGTATTACTCAGCAGGAACCTATGAATCGTTTGTACACCCGGAAAAACCGAAGGATGTTGACAAGAAGTCGGCATACATCATCGGTACCGGCCTTGCAGGACTGACGGCTGCTTTCTATCTCGTTCGTGACGGTCAGATGAAGGGGGAGCACATTCATCTGCTTGAGAAAAGCGAGCTCGCGGGCGGAAGCTGTGACGGCAGACGCGATATAACAAAGGGCTTCTTTATGCGCGGAGGCCGTGAAATGGATAACCATTTCGAGGTAATGTGGGATATGTTCCGCGATGTTCCCTCGCTCGAGCATCCCGGTCTCTCGGTACTCGATGAATACTATCGCCTGAATAAGCACGACCCGAACTATTCTCTCTGCCGTGCGACCGTTGACTGCGGCAAGGATGCGCACACCGACGGACGCTTTGAGCTTGACCGCGATTCCGCTATTGCACTCTCGCGCCTGTTTATCACACCAGAGTCCGAGCTTGAGGACAAGAAGATATCCGAGGTGCTGCCCGAGTCGTTCTGGAGCACAAACTTTTGGCTCTACTGGCAGACGATGTTTGCATTCCAGAGATATTCGAGCGCGCTTGAGATGAAGCGTTATCTCTGCCGCTATGTTCATCACATCGACGGACTGCCCGATTTCAGCGCGCTGCGCTTCACAAAGTACAATCAGTATGAGAGTCTTATTCTGCCGCTTGTCAAATACCTTGAGTCGCACGGCGTGCGCATCGAGTACGGCATGGACGTTAAAAATGTCGTCGTTGCACACGAGGGCGGCAAGATAATCGCAAAGCAGATAGTCTACGTCCGCGACGGCGAGGAGCAGACGATAGACCTCATCGAGGATGACCTTGTCTTCGTCACGAACGGTTCCTGCACCGACAGCACCTGCTACGGCGATCAGACGCATGCGCCCGACCTTTCAACGCTCGAAAACGGAAAGGGCGAAGCATGGGATATGTGGAAGAAGATAGCTGCTCAGGCTGAGCACGGTGAGTTCGGTAATCCCGACGCGTTCTGCAGCGATATAGAAGCGACAAACTGGATGAGTGCGACCGTTGAAACCTCAAACGAGGAGGTCATCCGTCACATCATGGATATCTGCAAGCGCGACCCCCGCGCGGGCAGAGTCACAACGGGCGGTATAGTTACCGTCAAGGACAGCGCGGATAACTGGTATCTCTCATGGACCATCAACCGTCAGCCGCAGTTTCATTCACAGGATAAGAATGCCGTTCTTGTATGGCTGTACGCGCTCAACACGCGCGCCGAGGGCAACTATGTAAGGAAGGCTATGCGCGACTGCACGGGTGAGGAGATCTGCCGCGAGTGGCTGTATCATATCGGCGTACCCGAGGACAGAATCGAGCCGCTTGCAGCCGATGCATGCAACACTACGACCTGCTTCATGCCGTATATCAACGCGTTCTTCCAGCCGAGAAAGAATTCCGATCGTCCGCATGTCGTGCCGGACGGCTCGGTAAACCTTGCGTTCCTCGGTCAGTTCACCGAGACACCCCGCGATACGATCTTTACGATCGAGTATTCGATGCGTACCGGTATGGAGTCGGTCTACACACTGCTTGACATCGACCGTGGCGTACCCGAGGTATGGGGCAGTAAGTATGATGTCCGCGAGCTGCTGCGTGCATGCTACTATGCTGTCGACAAGAAGCCGATAAGCGAGATCAAGCTATCATTCAAGGAAAAAGAACTGCTTAAGATAGCACTCAAAAAGATTCAGGGCACCGATGTCGAACAGCTGCTTCGAGATAGCGGACTTATCGAGTGACCCTGACGGACTGCATCAAAAACCGTCAGACAACAACCGATTATCTATTATCATTCCGTCTGTCCTTATAAATTCTTTATGATCGGTGCAGGGAAGTAGGTATGACCCACTTTACTCCTCTGAGCCGTCAGAAAAGCATCCGATATTCCGAGTATGTCTCGTATTGTCGGATGCTTTTCGGGCTTTTGCAAGGATGTATAATGCCGCCGCCGGATGCATTTTCTTTCTTATCCTTCAGCTATAAAACGCAGCTGCACCATCGATGGATTTCGACGAAAAGCAGCTGCCGCACAGCGGATGGGAAATAATGTATAGACGCAGCTGCACCGCGCAAAACCGAGCTTATTCTTGCACAAAAAATCGGTTGATTTTAAGGGTTAAAAAGTAGTAAAAAGAAAAAAATCCGCAATTTTTGAAAAAGGGATTGACAATTCAAAAATCTGTGCTATACTTTTCATGATCTCAATTGGAACAGTGTTCCGAAGCAGGATTAAAACGACCGCCGATGTACAGTCGGCTGAGGCCATACGGACAGCCGGGTCGAATGCCGAAATTCGCCGCACTGCGGCAGTTGGCAACTTCTGTTGCCTTATTGGTTGAGTTAAAAGCTCAGTTTTATAAGTTGGTTACTTTATAACCGATATGCCTTTGGCATGAACTTGTGAAATGATCAATAAGAGTAGTAAAAGTAATCTTTGCTATATAGACTCTGATCTAATTGTGATTTGATGTTTACCCATACCTCGTCTGTGTACCCGCACGGGAATTTTGTCGTATCGGCTCGCGCCGCTGCGATTTTCATCGGTAATGGGAATGCACCTTCCGCATGTCCGTGTACGCGCGTGGGTGTATATTGTCATGCAATTTTTACAAGCGACATGCTGCCGGGCAGCGTGCCGCTTTTTTATTTTATGTATGCACGCTCCGCAGCGCCGAGGAACGTGAAATATTGACCGCAGCAGCGGCAGATACGGGAGAGTATGGACATGAAAAAGATTATCGAACTTAAAAACATCTCCAAATCATTTGACGGAGAAACGGTGCTTGACGGCATCAGCCTCGACATACACGACAATGAATTCATAACGCTGCTCGGTCCCTCAGGCTGCGGAAAGACCACCACACTACGAATTATCGGCGGCTTTGAATATCCAGACTGCGGCGACGTTATCTTTATGGGCGAGCGTATAAACGATGTTCCGCCGCATAAGCGCCATGTCAATACCGTATTTCAGAAGTATGCTCTGTTTCCGCATCTGAATGTCTTTGAAAATGTGGCGTTTCCTCTTCGCGAGCGCGGACTGCCGAAAAAGGAGATAAAGGAAAAGGTAGAGCGCATGCTTTCGATGGTTATGCTCTCCGGCTTCGCAGAACGCCGCGTCACAAGTCTCTCTGGCGGTCAGCAGCAGCGTGTAGCTATTGCACGTGCACTCGTAAACGAGCCTAAGATCCTGCTCCTTGACGAGCCTCTCGGCGCCCTTGACCTGAAGCTGCGCAAGGATATGCAGCAGGAGCTGAAAAAGATACAGAAGAACACCGGAATAACCTTTATCTTCGTCACGCATGATCAGGAAGAGGCGCTGAGCATGTCCGATACCATTGTCGTTATGAGCGAGGGCAAGATACAACAGATAGGCACTCCGAGCGATATATACAATGAGCCGCAGAATGCCTTTGTTGCAGACTTTATCGGCGAGAGCAATATAGTTGACGGCGTTATGATAGAGGACTACCTTGTTTCGTTCGGCGGTCAGACCTTTAAGTGCCTTGACAGCGGCTTTGCCCCCCGCGAGTCTGTCGATGTTGTCATAAGACCCGAGGATGTAGACATCGTAGCCCCCGAGCGCGGTATGCTGCGCGGCAAGGTCACATCGGTAACATTTATGGGTGTGCACAATGAGGCTATTGTCGATATTGACGGCTTTAAATGGATGATACAGACCACCGACCACGTTGAAGAGGGTGCTTTTATCGGCATTGAGCTTGAGCCGGACGCAATTCATATAATGAAAAAGTCCGAATACTCGGGTATGTACGGAGACTATTCTTCCTTCTCAAACGAGCTCGATGAGCTTGCCAACCCGGAAAGTGAGGAAGACGAATGAGGCTGTCACAGAAAAAAACGGAGAAGCTCACTCACGGGACCTATCGCGCGGTGCTCGCACCGTATTCGATATGGTCGCTGCTGTTCGTTATTGTCCCGCTGTTATTCGTTGCATACTATGCTTTTACCGATAATAATTTCGCATTTACGACAGAGCATATCATGCGCTTCTTTACCGCAAAGAGCAGTCTTGTTCAGGATGACGGAACCTCGGCCGAGGTACGCACATATCTGCTCATATTCCTGCGCTCTCTAAAGCTCGCCGTCATTTCTACGGCAATATGCCTGCTGCTCGGTTATCCTATCGCCTATATCATGGCTCACGCTAAGGAAAAAACACAGAAAACCATGATGACACTGATAATGATACCGATGTGGATGAACTTTCTTATCCGCACCTACGCATGGATGACTATTCTTCAGGATGCCGGTATCGTCAACGGTCTGCTCGACAAGCTCGGAATTGCTCCGATACATGTTATCGGCACAGAGACGGCGGTCATTATCGGAATGGTATATGACTATTTCCCGTATATGATTCTCCCGATATACTCTATACTCGCCAAGCTCGACGGCAGACTCGTTGAAGCAGCGCGAGACCTCGGCTGCAACGGCTTTTCTGTGCTGCGCAGAGTGGTACTGCCGCTGAGTATGCCGGGTATTATTTCGGGTATAACTATGGTACTCATCCCTTCGATCAGTACCTTCTATATATCACAGAAGCTCGGAAGCGGTAAATTCTTTCTCATCGGCGATGCCATCGAGGGACAATATGTCGCAAACAATCTCCATTTTGCGGCTGCAATAGCTTTTGTGCTTATGCTGATACTTCTTGCCGGTATGGCGATAATGAAGTACTGCACGTCGCGATTCGTATACGGAGGTGATTGAGATGAATAAGATGAAGCTGTCCGCTAAAATATACAGCGCAATAATATTTATTTTTCTCTTTGCTCCTATCGCGGTCCTGCTTGTGTTCTCGTTTAACGAAGGGAAGAGCCTTTCGGTTTTCTCCGGCTTTTCACTGAAATGGTATGAGGAGCTTTTACGTGACCGCAATACGCTCGAATCGGTCAAGAACACACTTATTCTTGCTGCTTCGGCTACGGCTATATCTACGATTATCGGAACGCTTGCCGCTCTCGGTATCGACAAGCTCCGTTCGCGCTGGTATAAGGCGGCAATGAACACCGTCACCGATATCCCGATGACAAATCCCGATATTATTACCGGTATCTCGCTGATGCTGATGTTCGTTTTCGTCGGCAGATTTTTCGGTGCGACAACGAGCCTAAGCTTCGGAACGATGCTTGTCGCACACGTTACATTCTGCACGCCGTATATTATACTGCAGGTGCTGCCGAAGCTCAGACAGATGGATGATTCGCTTCCCGAGGCAGCAATGGACCTCGGCTGCACTCCCATGCGGGCGTTTCTCAAGGTCGAGCTGCCGGAGATACTTCCGGGAATCGTGACCGGTGCTATAATGGCATTCACGCTGTCGCTCGACGACTTTGTTATCAGCTATTTCACATCCGGCAACGGATTTGAAACTCTGCCCATCCGTATATACGGCATGACAAAAAAGACGGTCACACCTAAGATGTACGCTCTTGCGACCATCATATTTTTTGTGACGCTCTCGCTGTTGCTGATAAGCAATGTCGTCGACAGCGATGACCGAAAGCATCTCCGCGAACAGCGCAGACAGCGTAAGCATCACGCGCACATAGAGGAAAATAGGGAAGTGTGATACCTGTTATCACACACCGCACCATATTATGGGATCTCACAGAAACAGATCTGAAATATGAACGAAATTCCCCGTCCCGAATTTTGTTTCACATAATGCTGCCGTGTATGAAGACGCAAGCATTATGCAAGCAATATTACAAAAATACAGAAACCGCGAAAGCGGCATCCTCCACGTTAAATCTGATAAATAAAAGGAGTTAAGTATGAAGCTTAAAACCGTAAAAAACGCAGCTATTATGACAGCCGCAGCCGTTCTACTCGGTGCCGCACTCACCTCCTGCGGAAGCTCGAATTCGCTCACGCTCAATGTTTACAACTGGGGTGAGTATATTTCGGACGGCAGCGAGGGCAGCTTTGATACCGTTCGCGAATTTGAAAAGTGGTATGAGGAAAACTACGGTCAAAAGGTCACTGTAAATTATACTACTTATGCATCAAACGAGGATATGTATAACAAAATATCGAGCGGTGCAGTCAGCTACGACGTTATTATCCCCTCGGATTACATGATAGCGAGAATGGCAGACGAAGAGCTGCTCCAGCCGCTGAATTTTGAAAATATTCCTAACTACAAGAATATCGACGAAAACTTCAAGAGCCTCTATTACGATCCCGATAACAAATATACCGTTCCTTATACCTACGGCATTGTCGGTGTTATCTATGACGCAAATGTCGTTGACGAGGCTGATGCCGGCGACTGGGATCTTATGTGGAATGAAAAGTACAGCGACCGAATAGTTCAGTTTAATAATTCCCGTGACGCATTCGGCACCGCGATGTATAAGCTCGGAATCGACGTTAATACTACAGATCATGCAGAGTGGGATAAGGCGTATAACGAGCTTCTTGCACAGCGCCCGCTCGTTCATAGCTACGTCATGGATGAGATCTACAATATGATGGAATCCGGCGAGGCAGCGATCGGTGCATATTATGCCGGCGACTACTTCACGATGGTCGACGCTCAGGCGGATAATGTTGACCTGCAGTTCTACTATCCGGAGAGAACCAATTTCTATGTAGATGCTATGTGCATCCCCTCCTGCGCCGAAAATAAGGAGCTTGCGGAGATATTTATAAACTATATGCTTTCCGAGGAGCCTGCCGTTGCAAATGCAGAGTATACCTACTATGCGTCACCGAACAGTGTTGTCTATAACAGCGCTTCTTATATCGAGGAAATGGGCGCCGAAGCAATGGCTATCCTTTATCCCGAGCTCGGCAGCTTTTCCGAGCAGTATAACACCCTCGCATTCCGTAATCTCGATAACGACACCCTCGGCTATATTAATACTCTCTGGGAGAATGTTAAGATCAACTGAACCGATCGTTGACCTGATTTGATTTTGTATAATCGAGCGCGAGCTTCGTCATTTTGATGCGGCTCGCGCTATATATTTACGCTTATATCTTTAAATGATACGGCATTGCGATTCAATAATTCTAATCACCTGTGGCAGTTTCATGCCTTTGCCGATGAAAACAACATGATTTTATATAATAGCGCTATCATGCCATAATTTGACATAATAATCTTATTATATGCGCTCATAATAATATCAGAGCCGAAAAGGCTCTGTAAAGGAAAAGGCGGCAGCGACTCCGCGCCGCATGAGTATACAAGGAGATTTCAAAATGTCTACAAATAAGAATCTTGTTCCCGAAGCAAAGGGCGCACTTGACAAGTTCAAGATGGAGGCTGCCAGCGAAGTCGGTGTTAGCCTCGCTAACGGTTATAACGGTGATCTGACTTCTCGTCAGGCCGGTTCCATCGGCGGACAGATGGTCAAGAAGATGATTCAGAAGTACGAGAACGACCTCAAGAATTCCGGTCGATAAACAGAGCGAATTTCCGAATTACAAAATCGGCAGCCTTACTGCGGCGCAAAACAGCTCACACGGTGTAGTGTGAAAACTATGATGCCGAAAGGATAATGCTTGCCGAAATCAGGATGATATTGCAAACGCGATGTCATCCTGATTTTTTTCTTCGCCGAAGCACTGCCCTAAATTACGTAAAATTTGCATTTTACGTAATTTCCCGTATCGAATTATTATAACAGTGCCGTTGTGTTGTCGAGCTATTTCAGTACAATGCCCCGCTGTTTTCAACGCGGAAACTATTGTTCGGAGCTAATGCGGATTCGAGGCAACGGAAACTGCTCTTTATTCGCGCAATGTATAATACTTAATCTTTCCGTTATCAAGAGCTGCTGAAAATCAGCCTTCTTCAGACTTTTTACGGATTATAATCTGCGAGTATTTAAAATCTATTTGCGTATCTATCATAGTTTGTTCTGTATTTGAATAATCATTATAACGGACACCCGATTTTAAGATATTATTCGGTATATTGCAGGATGCAATTTATACCTTATGAAATTATGCTTGAAAGCAAAACTGAGAGGTATTCATATGAAGCATAAAATTAATAGCTCGGTATTTGTTGTATTGCTTTCTTTTTTCGCCGCAGCTGCGATTGCGGCACTTGGCGCTGCCGTTTGCTTAAAAATGCCCGATCCCGCGTCGGGTATACTTCCCTTTGCGATATTTGCTTTTGCAGCTTCTTCGGCATCATGCGGATATCTTGCCGGCAAGAATTCACGAGGCTCTGCACCTCGTGCAGCTATTATATGTTTGTCATATTTTGGTATTTTAACAATTGCTTCGGTAATAACCGGCACTGTAAACACCGAAGCAGAATGCTGTCTTCCGCAGCTCTCGATATCTGTAAGATTGCTTACCGTACTAGGCGCCGTTGTAATTTGCTTTATCGGGGTGCTGATCGGAGAAAACAAAAAGTCGCACGGTAAAAACCGAGCGACAAAGCGTAAAAACAGTATTGCAGCTAAAATGAAGTCGAGACGCGCCTGATGCGATCAGGCACACATTATCGTACCGGTATCGGTATCGGATATCTGCTGTCTGTGCGCAAAGCAATGCATAACGTGCATCACGCTTGATAAACAATAATATCAATTCACTTTTTTGGTCTTTTGAGATACAGATCAATAAAACTTAGCCGTTACCTCTTTACGCATCTTTCCGAGTGCGTCTATAAGTCCGTTAATGACCTCCATCTTATGATTGAAGTCAATTTCGAGTTTAGGCGCCTGATGCGCATCATTTACGGCAGTACCGATATAAAAATTAATCGGCTCTTCGGCATCAAAAAGCAGTCTGCAGAGCGCGGAAACGCCGTCAGTCTTGGCGGTGTCGCGAAAATCATCGCATCCGTATGACAGATAACGCTTAGCAGCCTCGAGTGCAAGACCTATCGTGACAACGCCCTCTGTAACAAGCTCCACACCCTCTATCCTTCCGATAGGCGGAATAGTGCTGCTCTGATAGTCAAGAACGACCTCGAGCGGCTTTCCGAGGTATGATGCGGCAAGGTGCGCAGTTGTGCCGCCGCACACAATATGCTTTCCCTTGCTGCCGAAAAAGTCCCCCATCATCAGTCCGTCTCTATCGGGCGATGAGGGGGGACCTATCATTATATTAACACTTTTTTTCACGGCGTCGCCGTGATGTAGTTTTTTTTTCAATGGTGCTTCCCTTTTCAGGCGAGCTTTTCAAGAATCTCGTGCTTAAAGAATTCCGGAGCATCCTCAGGCTTAACCGAATGGATCACACCATCAATAGAAACACAGACATCATTCTGGCACTGACCGAAGCAGAACGAACCGCTAAGCTCAATCTTATCTGAAATATTGTTTTCGTCGATAAGACGCTTGATGCAGCTAACGACCTGATGCGAACCCTTGAGGTGGCAAGAGCTGCCGATACATACAACAACCTTCATAGTAATTTATCGCCGCCGCATATGCAGCGGCATCCTTTCTTAGGAATGAGGATTCTTTTGATTTAAATACTAAGTCGAAATAACCGAATTAGAATATGCCGATGAGCAGCTGCGTCAGCAGTACAACGGCTACAAGCGCAACCGGATATGTAGCGGCATACGCTGCTGCAACATCCTCTGTGCCCGCAAAGTTAATAAGGGTTCCGAGTGCAGGTGTACTCGTCATGCCTCCGGTTATAGAACCGATGCTGTTCAGCAAGCAGAGCTTGAGTACGTGCTTTGCAAAGAAGTAGCCGAGGATCATCGGCAGGAGAGTAATGACAACACCGTAAACGAAGTAGATAGGCTTGAAGTGATTGACGAAATTAGCACCACCCGAAACGCCTGCACCAATAAGGAAGAATATCAATCCGAGCTCGCGAAAAACCTTTAGCGTCGATATCTCCGGCATCAGCGAAACCTTACCGCACTTGCCGAAATGACCGAAAACAAGTGCCGTAAGCAGGCATCCTCCGGTTGTGGTGAGCGAGAAGGTAGTACCGCTGAGTCCTGCTGAGCTAAGCGGAATCTTTACAAGTCCGATTATAAGACCGATAGCGGCAGCAAGCGAAAACATCATAATACCGAACGGATCCATCTTGAGTGTTCCGATGCGGGATTTTGTTTTTTTCTCGTCAGAGCTGCCGGCGGCGAGCATCTTTTCGCGCTCGACCTTCATGTCTGCTTTTTCGAGTTTCGGTACGAGCTGAACGAACAGTACGACACCTATAACGCCAAAGAGATAAGCGATTCCATAGCCGACAGACACAAGATCCTCATATGCCTCTCCTACCGTTGCCTTTGCGGCAGAGAACGCAGGGGTAGAGGTAAGCGCGCCGGAGAGGAGTCCTGAAACGATAGCGGTAAAGCCCTCGTAATCGGTCTCTCCTCCGACCGTCCTGCCGAACAGTATGCACAGCGCAGCTGCGATGCCGCCCGAGAGGATGATAACAAGGCCTATAAGAACATAGGACTTGAAATTACGCTTCATGTTAGAGAAAAATTTGGGTCCTGCAATAAATCCGACAGACGATACGAAGAGTATCAGTCCGATATTCTCAACGATCTTAAGAGCGGTTTTTGCGCCCTCAGCCATTGCGGCATCGAGATGCGTATAGAAGAACGCACCGTAGACGAGCGCAATTATAAACACGCCGGCAGATCCGAGCGAGATGCCCTTTATCGTTATTCTGCCGAGGGCATAGCCCAGGGCAAGAATAGCGAACAGCGTGAGCATCAGGTACGATACACCGGTGATAGTCAATACACCACCGAATAGAGACATATATCTGCTCCTTAGTTAAAAGTTAAATTTTCTTCTGTAATCCGGGAGAAGTAAGGGCGAGGTCTTATCCTCGGGAAGCGATGCCGAAGCTATCTCGGATGCAAAGCGCTCGATATGGTCGAGTGTGAGCCGTCCGACCTTTACCTCGGTAGCCCGCTGTGCCGCACTCTTACCTGCATTACGTCCGAAAACGATAACGTCAAGCAGAGAGTTACCCATCAGGCGATTTCTGCCGTGAATTCCTCCGACAGCCTCGCCTGCGACAAACAGATTATGTACGCCGCTCTCACCGTTTGCGGAGATATCAATACCGCCGTTCTGATAGTGGAGCGTAGGATAAACGAGAATCGGCTGACGGCGGATATCAATGCCGTACTTACCGAACATACGCATCATTGCAGGGATTCTGCGCTCGATTGTTCCCTCGCCGCCGATAATCTCGATCATCGGGGTATCGAGCCATACAGCCTCGCCCGCACCTGTCTTGACGCCCTTCCCTCTTGCCGAGCACTCACGGATAATGGAGGCTGCGGAGACGTCACGGGTCTCAAGCGGATGCATGAATACCTCACCGTCTGCATTTACGAGCTTAGCTCCGAGCGAACGCACCTTCTCGGTAACGAGCGCACCGAATATCTGCTCGGGGAAAGCAGCACCGGTAGGATGGTACTGAAGCGTGTCAGGATAGAGCAGCTTTGCGCCGACTCTGTATGCAAGCACAAGACCGTCTGCGGTTGCGCCGTAGTGGTTAGAGGTCGGGAAGCCCTGATAGTGGAGTCTGCCCGCACCACCCGTTGCGATGATAACGGTCTTTGCGCGTGCGACAAGCAGCTCCTCAGTCTCCATATTCATGAGTACTGCGCCCGCTGCGTTGCCGTTTTCATCGAGAATAAGCTCGACTGCTGCGGTAAAGTCGATAACCGGGATACCGCGGCAAAGCACCTCGTCGCGGAGGGTACGCATTATTTCGGCGCCGGAATAGTCCTTAGCAGCGTGCATACGCTTTCTCGAGGTTCCGCCTCCGTGAGTCGTTATCATGGTGCCGTCGGGCATCTTATCAAACTCAACGCCGAGGTCGGAGAGCCACTGAATAGCCTCCGGAGCCTCGCAAACTAGCTTTTCGAGCAGCTCGGGCTTGGCAGCGAAATGTCCGCCGCCGAAAGCGTCGATGTAGTGCTGCGCGGGAGAATCGTTCGGCTTATCGGCGGCCTGAATGCCGCCCTCTGCCATCATTGTGTTTGCGTCACCCATACGGAGCTTGGTAACGACGGTAACGCGCGCACCCGCCTTATCAGCCTCGATAGCTGCGGAAGCACCCGCTCCTCCGCCGCCGATGATAAGAACGTCGGTATCGTAATCGGGATTTTCAAGATCAAGCTTTACGCCGCGAATACGGCTCTCTGCCTGAAGCAGAGCTGCAAGCTCGTGAGGTACGCGCTCGCCCTTGTTCGGTCCGATAACAAGCTCGGAAAACTGATCTGCGCGATAGTCGGGATGATATGTGCGAAGCAGCTCATCCTTTTCATCGGCGGTCATTCTGCGGGGCTGGAGCTCGGTGTTTGCGGCTCTGTTAGCCTCGACCTTTTTCAGTGAAAGCATCATCTGTTCGTTATACATTCTGCCGCCTCCTTACTTTTCGATCTCGCGATTGTTATACAGCTCTTTCATCTCCTCGATAGGCTTCTGCATAAGAGCCTCGATGAGATCGGTAAACTTGCCGTCCTTTATCTCGCGTACGCGCTCCTCGAGATGACCGCAGCCGGGCGCGAGATATTTGCCGTTGAGACGGCGGGCAAGCATTGCAACCTGCGGATGCGAGATGCCTGCGGGGCAGCGCGATGAGCAAACGCCGCACATAACGCAGTCAAAGGAGAGTTCTGCAACCTTGTCGAACTCGCCTCTCTGAGCGTATGCGATATACTGCATAACATTAAGATCCTGCGTGCAAGCCTTGGTGCAGGCATTACAGCCGACACAGGCATAGATTTCGGGGTAAAGCTGCATCATAATCTGCTCGTCGGGACGGATCTTGTTTATATCATAGGTCTGCTTGACAAGCGGGAAGAAAGGCAGCGTAGCGATATACATGCCGTCCTGAACCTGAGTCTGACATGCAAGGCATGCGCAGAGCTCCTGCTTGCCCTTGATCCTGTAAATGGTGGCACAAGCGCCGCAGAAGCCGCCGCGGCAGCCGCAGCCCCGCTTAAGCTGATAGCCTGCGTACTCCATTGCCGTCATTATAGTGAGATTATCCGGCACGGAATACTTCTTGCCGAACAAATAAATATCAACCGTTTTGTTTTCCATAATATCTGCCGCTCCTTATTAATATTCGTCGGGGAGCTCGCCGAGCTCGTCGAAACGGAATACGGGTCCGTCCTTGCAGACGTACTTGTTACCGATATTGCATCTGCCGCACTTTCCGATGCCGCACTTCATACGCAGTTCCATCGTAGTGTAGACCTGAGTATCGGTAAAGCCGAGCTCCTTGAGCCCTGCAAGAGAAAACTTTATCATGATAGGCGGACCGCACATAAGTACGGTCATACCGAGATCGGGAGAGAGCTCCTTAACGTAGTTGGGAACGAAGCCGACGTGACCGTCCCAGCCCTCCTGCTCACGGTCGATGGTCAGATTGACCTCGACATTCTCCGCCTTCATCCACTCGTCGATTATCTCCTGATAGTCAACAAGGTCGTCCTTGGAGCGCGAGCCGTAAATAATCTGGAGCTTTCCGTAATTTTCTCTGTTATCGAGGCAGTAGTTGATTACCGAACGCAGCGGAGCAAGTCCGATACCGCCGGCGATAAAGAGCAGATCCTTACCGCGCAGTTCGGTCTCGACGGGAAAACCGTTGCCGTACGGTCCGCGGATTGTTATCTGCTGACCGGGCTCAAGCATGTGTATCCAGCTCGTCAGACAGCCGCACTTCTTTATGGAGAATTCCATATATTCGCGGTTTGTCGGCGAGGAGGTTATAGAAAACAGCGCCTCTCCCACGCCGGGGATAGAGAGCATAGCGCACTGACCGGGCATATGCTCAAAGGGCTTTTTACCGTCGGGCGTAAGAACACGAAATGTCTTGACGTCCGGTGTATCGGTACGGACATCGGTAATAACAGCTACCGACGGGATAAGCACTTCGTTATTCATTGTCTGCAGCCTCCTTTCCGAGCTCCTTCATTACCTTAACGATATTCATGTGTATCGGGCAGCGCGCAAGACATCTGCCGCAGCCGACACAGCCGTAAACGCCGTCGTTGTTCATCGGAAAATAGATGAGCTTATGCATGAAGCGCTGACGAAAACGCTCGAGCTGCGTAAGACGCGGCTGACCGCCCGCCATCTTTGTGAAGTCGGAATACATGCAGGAATCCCAGCATCTGAAACGCTTTACGCCGTCGCTCGTCTTGAACTCCTTGATGTCGTAGCACTGGCAGGTCGGGCAGACGAACGTACAGGTTCCGCAGCCGAGGCATGCCTCGGAGAGCGATGCCCAGCGGCTGTCACGGAAGGTCGTGAGCATATCTCTGCCGTCAAACTTTTCGGTGTTGAGGGAGGAAAGGGGCAGCTTTTCGGCGCGAGCCTTAGTCTGCTCTCTCTGCTCCGCTATCTCACCCTCAGCGGACGCGTCATCCGTGAACAGCGAATCGAGACGTGCAAGCAGTGCACTTCCCTTTTCGGTCTCTGCGCGGAATGCGTAGCCGTCCTCGAGCTCCCACGCGGTGATGTCTCCGCCCTTAGGCTCGGTCATGTCGATGCCGAAAGTATGGCAGAAGCAGGTCGCAGCGGGGCGCGAGCATGCGAGCGTAACGATTGTTGCGTGCTCGCGGCGATTCTTATAGAAGGTATCCTCGGGCGGGGTCTCGATGAATACACGGTCGAGCACAGAGAAGCTCGCGGCATCGCATGCGCGAACGCCGAATATAACGAAGTCCTCGCACTCGCGGCGCGGATCTATGACCTCGATATTGTTTCCGCTGAGCTTAAAATCGACGAGATTTTCGGTCTGCGGAAAGAAGAAATCCTTTGCGGAGCGGACGGTGTTGAGCTTAGACGAAAGCTCGGTACCCTCCTCGTATCTGCGATACTCGGCATTGCCGTCATCACGGTCAACGGGGAGATAGAGCGCCTCCGATTCGGCAATTGCGGCAAGAAGCTCGCCGAGCCGATCTTTCTTTATCAGCTTCATTACTCTCTGCCTCCCTTATCAAAATCGCAGGGCTCTCCGTCGCCCTTATTGAAGTTTACGAGCGGAGATCTGCCGTTGTCGGTCTCTCCTGCCTGATAATCGCCGTAGAGGCGGTTGATATCGGAGATAAACTTACGGTTAAGAAGATGGAGCGGTATATTCTGCGGGCAAACGCGGGAGCACTCGCCGCAGTCGGTGCATCTGCCTGCAACATGGAATGCGCGGATGACGTGGAACAGCTTTTCTTCAAAGCTGTTTGCGGCAGCCTTATTTTCGACACCCGACTCGGGGTTATCGAAAACGCACTTTTCGCAGGTACATGCGGGGCATACGTTACGGCATGCGTTACAGCGGATGCAGCGCGAGAGCTCACCCTGCCAGAACGCATAGCGCTCATCGGGGGTCATTGCCTCAAGGCGCTCGACCTCGTCAAAGCGATGAGAATCAAGTACCTCGCCGTCCTCGCCGAGCAGCTCGTCATATACTACATGACGGCGGCTCTTGCAGTTTTCGCAGCGCTCGAGCAGAAGCTCGGTGCGCGGTGTTGTGAGAACATCATCATACGTTGTAAGATGTACGGTCTCGCCGTCCTCCTCTGCGCCGAGCAGCTCGGGAACGAGATGCTTCATCTTGCCCTCGTCGAGCATTCCGTTGCAGGGGATTCCGACAACGTAAACATTGTCGCGGATTATTCTGTGCTCGCACAGCAGCTGATTGAAGCTGTACGTGTCGCAGGGCTTAAGAAAGACAGCGGTCTTTCCCTCGCCGTGGCTGAGCTTTACGGTGTATTTCGACATATTAGCACCGCAGAAGCCGTTATAAACAAGCTCGGAAAGCTGATCCTCGGAGGTAAATACGGCGGGAGTAACATCGTAGCCGAGCTCGCCGCGCTTCCATGCGAGTACGCGCGTGACAGTACCGTCGCGCAGGAGGGAGGCAGCCTTTTCTCTGATTACTTTTTGCATCTCAGATCCTCCAATCTCTTGTTCTCACCGAGTGCGGTGACGGTCTTGACAAAGTCGTTCATGGTCTCTGCGAACTTTGCACCCTCGGCAGCCGATACCCACTCAACTCTCGTTCTCTCGCGCTCGATACCGAGGTAATCAAGCATGGAGAACAGCAGGGTCATTCTGCGGCGGGCATAATAGTTACCCGTCGTGTAGTGGCAGTCGCCCGGATGGCAGCCGCAAAGGATAACACCGTCTGCGCCGCGTCCGAACGCGCGGAGAATGAACATCGGGTTTACTCTGCACGAGCAGGGCACGCGGATTATCTTAACGTCGGCGGGATAGGAAAGACGGTTAGTACCCGCAAGATCTGCACCGGCGTAGGAGCACCAGTTGCAGCAGAAAGCGACGATATTCGGCTTAAAGGTTCCGTTTTCGGTCATCGGCATATCGCATCCACCTCCGCCATAATCTGTTTATTTGAGAAGCCGCTTAGATCCATTGCGCCGGACGGGCATGCAACCGTGCATGCGCCGCAGCCCTGACATACCGCAGGATTGACCTGCGCTACGCGGCGGATGGCGGTAGTTCTGTTAGGCATACGGAATTCCTTATCAACGTAGGTGATAGCGCCGTACGGGCAGACCTTTTCGCAGGAGGAGCAGCCGTTGCACATCATCTCATCGGAGTGTGCGACACACGGATTGCAGGTCAGCTTATCCTTGCACAACAGTGCTATTACCTTCGATGCGGCTGCGCTTGCCTGAGCGACCGTTTCGGGGATGTCCTTCGGTCCCTGACACATACCGGAGAGGAATATGCCTGCCGTCGGGCTCTCTACGGGACGAAGCTTGGGGTGCGCCTCGGTAAAGAAGTCGTTTGTATCCATGCTTGCGGTAAGCATGGTGGCGAGCGGACGCGCGCTCTTATCCGGCTCAACGGCAGAAGCAAGAACGACCATGTCGGCGCTGATGTGCAGCTGCTTATTGAGGATTAGGTCGGATGCCTGAACGTCGAGCGTTCCGTCGGCTCTCGGAGAGACCTTTCCTACCATGCCCTTGATGTAATGAACGTCGTACTGCTCTACCGCGCGGCGATAGAACTCGTCGAAGTTCTTACCCGGGGTACGTACGTCGATATAGAATACGTATACCTCGGTATCCGGATATTTCTCGCGAATAAGCATCGCGTGCTTAGCCGTGTACATGCAGCATACCTTGGAGCAGTAGGGCTTTCCGCGCTCGTCCGAGCAGCGGGAGCCGACGCACTGTACGAATACGATTGTATGCGGATGTGTCTTGTCGGAGGGGCGCAGCAGCGTACCGCCGTTAGGACCTGCGGCGTTCATAAGACGCTCGAGCTCGAGCGAGGTAACAACGTCCTTGCTCTGATTATAAGCGTACTCATCGTACTTTGTGGGCTTTATCTGCTCAAAGCCGGTAGCTACGACGATAGCGCCGTACTGACGCTCGATTATCTCATCCTGCTGCTTATAGTCGATGGCGCCTGCGGTGCAGACCTTAGAGCATACGCCGCACTTGCCCGTCTTGAGCATCATGCAGTAGTCTGCATCAATGGTTGCTTTCTTCGGCACTGCCTGAGCGAACGGAATGTAGATAGCGCGGCGGGTATCAAAGCCCATATTGAATTCGTTGGGAACCTTTTTCTGCGGGCACTTTTCGGTACAAGCGCCGCAGCCCGTGCACTTAGCCTCGTCTACATACCGAGCCTTGCGGCGGATCTTTGCGGTGAAGTTTCCGACGAAGCCGGAAACCGAATCTACCTCGCTGTATGCGTAGATGTTTATCTTGTCGCTCTGCGCACAGTCAACCATCTTAGGCGTGAGTATGCACGCCGCGCAGTCAAGGGTAGGAAATGTCTTGTCTATCTGAGCCATCTTACCGCCGATGGTAGGCTTTTTCTCGACGATGTCGACCTCAAAGCCCGCATCCGCGATATCGAGCGCGGTCTGGATACCCGCAATACCGCCGCCGATAACGAGCGCACGCTTTGTTACGGGGCTCTCGCCCGCGACAAGAGGCGCATTCAGATGTACCTTTGCGATTGCTGTTCTGCCGAGAATTATAGCCTTCTCGGTAGCACTGCCCATGTCCTTATGTATCCAGGAGCATTGCTCGCGAATGTTAGCTATCTCGACGAGATAGGGGTTAAGCCCCGCACTCTCAGCCGCACGGCGGAAGGTCGCCTCGTGCATACGCGGAGAGCAGGAGCAGATAACTACGCCGCCGAGACCGTACTCACGGATAGCATTTTTGATGATATCCTGACCGGACTCGGAGCACATATATTGATAATCGGTCGAGAAAACAACTCCCGGCTCATTTTTAAGCACTTCGGCGACCTGATGTACATCGACGGTGGACGCGATATTGGTACCGCAGTGACAAACGAATACTCCGATTTTCTGCATATTTAAACCAATTCCTTTTTCGTAATTGACGAAGCCGCACGGCCTCGGAAAACCAAATTACTTTACATATTTGCGCATAGCGCTGACAAGTGCCTGCCCGGGTATATCCTCGTCGAGGAGCTCGGGGAGACGATCGGGGGGCAGGTGATTTCCGCCCTTGCGGCGAACCGCAGCGAGACGGACAGCCTCGACGACATTTGCGGGCTTTACGCCGCGCGGACAACGGTCAACGCACGCAAAGCAGGTAAGGCAGCGATAGAGCGACTCGGACTCGAGCAGGGGTTCAATATCACCGCTCTCTACCATCTTTACGAACTGATGGGGGTGATACTCCATTTCGTCGTAAGACGGGCAGGATGCGGAGCACTTTCCGCACATCATGCACTTGTGTACATCAACGCCGCTCGTCATGGCGATCTGCTCGGCGAGATATTTCTTATCGGTCATCATTCTGCGTCACCATCCTTGATGCCGAGCGCTTCTGCAAGCAGCTCGGTGAAATAGATAACGGGGAGACTCGATGCAGAGTTCTTTCTGAGGTTGTACATGCACAGCGGGCATGCGGTAATGACCGAATCCGCGCCGTACTCCTCAAAGCTCGACATCACCTTGCTGCTTCTCTTCTCTGCCTGAGCGCGATCCTCGAGCGTTACATATCCGCCGCAGCACTCGTTGCGCTGTGCGGTGATAACGGGCTCCGCACCGATGGCACGGACAAAATCCTCAAGGATAGTGGGGTTCTCCGGATCGTCCATCCGCATTGCCGAGGCGGGACGTAGAAGCAGGCAGCCGTAATAGGTTGCGATCCTTCTGCCGGTAAGCGGATTTGTGACCGCAGCTTTTATCATATCAAAGCCTATCTTATCGCGGAGCATTTCGAGATAATGAATTACCTCGGTCTCGCCCGCGTATTGCTGCTCGCTGCCCATATAGAGAGCCGATTTCTTTGCGATAGGCTCGCCGCGCTTAACGGCTTCATTTGTTTGCTTAAGGACGTTATGACAGCCCGAGCAGACCGACACGAGAACTCCGCCGTTGTCGCGTGAATATTCAAGCGCGCGGATCGAGGAGAGCTTTGTGACCGGGTCGTTCAGAGCCGTTGTAAAAACACCGCCGCAGCACTGCCATTCGGGGATCTCGCAGAGCTCAACACCGAGCTTGTCTGCGCACAGACGCGCATAACGGTCGAGATCCTTTGCCTTGTTCTTCAGTGTACAGCCGGGAAAATAATTAAATTTCATATTTTTGACCATAGCATTCGCTTTGCGAAGGCATCCTTTCTCTGTGGAGTTTAGGCTTGCTTGCCTGCAAAATCGCTGCACCGTGCAGCGAAAAGCCGGGAAATGCGGTTGCGGCGAGGCAGCTCCCCGCCGCCTCGGAGCTATGCTCCGAACCGCTCTTCGCCTTATACCATCAGCTCGGGATGGAATACCTCATCGAATTTTTCCTCGGTAAGGAAACCGAGCTCGACGCATGCCTGCTTCAGCGAGATGCCCTCCTTGTACGCCTTCTTTGCTGTCTTTGCGGCGTTCTCGTAGCCGATGTACGGGTTGAGAGCTGTGACGAGCATCAGTGAGTTGTGGAGGTTGTGGTACATCTTATCCTTGTCGGCAACGATGCCGGAGGCACAGTTCTTATCAAAGGATACGATGGCCTCTGCGAGGAGTCTTACCGACTGGAGGAAGTTATACGCACATACGGGCATGAACACATTCAGCTCGAAATTACCCTGCGATGCAGCCATGGAAACGGCGGTATCGTTGCCCATTACCTGAACGGCGACCATGGTCACCGCCTCGCACTGCGTGGGATTGACCTTGCCGGGCATGATGGACGAGCCGGGCTCGTTCTCGGGAATTCTTATCTCGCCGAGACCGTCGCGGGGTCCGGACGCAAGCCAGCGGACGTCGTTTGCTATCTTCATCATGTCGCACGCGAGCGCCTTAACCGCACCGTGAGCGAATACTATCTCATCCTTAGAGGTGAGTGCGTGGAACTTGTTAGGCGATGTAACGAAGGTCTTGCCCGTTATAGCGGCGACCTTAGCGGCGACGAGCTCGTCAAAGCCCCTAGGCGCGTTTAGCCCCGTTCCGACTGCCGTGCCGCCGAGCGCGAGACCGTAGAGCGGCCCGAGCGCAAGGGTGAGCAGCTCGCGGTCACGCTCAAGAGAGCTGCGCCAGCCGCTTATCTCCTGCGAGAACTTGATGGGCGTTGCATCCTGAAGATGCGTTCTTCCGCTCTTAACAATGCCCTCGTTCTCCGCCTCAAGGCGCTTGAATGTAGCAATAAGCGTATCGACTGCGGGAATGAGCTTATCCTCGATAGCGAGGACAGCAGAAATATGCATTGCCGTCGGGAAGGTATCGTTCGACGACTGGCTCATGTTTACATCATCGTTCGGGTGAAGCAGCTTCTTGCCGGCGATCTCGTTGCCGCGGTTGGCAATGACCTCGTTCGCATTCATGTTAGACTGCGTACCCGAGCCGGTCTGCCATACTACGAGCGGAAAATGTTCGATAAGCTGACCGGAGATGACCTCGTCGGCTGCTTTTGTCAGTGCGTCGAGCTTCTCAGCCGTCATTTTCTCGGGGCGAAGCTCAGCGTTTGCAAGTGCTGCCGCCTTCTTGAGGATACCGAAAGCGTGAACGATCTCCCACGGCATAGTTTCGATACCCACACCGATACGGAAGTTCTCGGAGCTGCGTTGTGTCTGCGCCGCCCAGTATTTGTCGGCGGGGACCTTCACCTCGCCCATCGAATCGTGTTCTGTTCTGAATTCCATCATATAACCGAACCTTTCGCTCAGATATTGATCTGCTTAATGATATCCTTGAGGCAGTCGGCGCTGTGACGGAGCAGACCTACCTCATTGTCATTCAGCGGATAAAGGATACGTCCGACATAGCCCTCGTGTCCGACAACGCTCAGGGTCGAGAGGCATACATCGTCGATGCCGTACTCGCCGTGCATCATCGAGGAAACGGTCATGGTAGAGTTGATGCTCTGGAGCAAGCGGTCGCAGATGTGAGTTACCGATACTGCAATAGCATAGTAGGTCGCGCCCTTGCGGGAGATGACCATTCCTCCGGATTTTCTCATATAGTCCTCGATAGCTTCATGGTCGAGCTTCGGCATCGGAAGTGTATCCTGACCGGAGATCGCGTCTGCATAGCCGTCGATCGGAATGTTAGAGATATTGGCGATGGACCACGGCACGAATGAGGAGTCGCCGTGTTCACCGAACACGTATGCGTGAACATTCTTCTGGTTGATGTTGTAGTACTCGGATATGCGCGAACGCAGACGAGCTGTGTCGAGTATAGTACCCGAACCGATTATACGGTTTTCGGGAATGTCCGAGCACTTCATAAATACATATGTAAGAATATCGACAGGATTACTGACGATAACGTAAACAGCCTTGTCGGCGTACTTGGTTATCTCGGGGATAATGCTCTTTGTAATATTTACATTTGTCTGTGTGAGGTCGAGACGCGACTGACCGGGCTTACGAGCCACGCCGCTTGTCAGAACTACGATGTCGGAGCCTGCCGCATCACGGTAAGAGCCTGCATAGACAGAGACAGAGGATCCGCAGAAGGGGATTCCCTGACGTATGTCGAGCGCCTCACCGAGCGCCTTTTCCTCGTTGATATCAACCATTACGATTTCGGAGGCTATACCCGTAACCGCAAGGGTATAAGCGATTGTCGAACCGACACTTCCGGTTCCGATAACTGTGATTTTGTTCATAGATAGACCGCACCTTTCTTTTTCGCACGGCGAAAATCGCCGCATGTTTCGGATTAGAGCATTAATATACTCCGAGTATTATACCATATTAATTAAGGATTAACAATAGAATTTTGTAAAACCGCAAATTAAAATAATTGAAATACGCCGTTGCCGTTTCTTTAATACTGTTCTGCACAAATACTGTCGAACCGGCGCATGACGCACGCATAAAGAGAAAACGGCACATCCTCGGAGTGGGATGTGCCGTGAGGGATATCATCATGCGGCATCCCGCTCCGAAATATATTTCTCCATATCGTCTCGTGCCATAAAGCCGCTGTGCGGGACCGGACGATAGCGCCGAGACTGCCGATTCTGTCAGTCTCTTCTGCCGTCGAGATACTCGCAGATAGCGGCAGCAGCCGTCTTGCCGGCTCCCATAGCCGAAATGACTGTGGCTGCACCGGTTACTGCGTCGCCGCCTGCAAATACGCCCTTTCGGCTCGTGGCACCGTGCTCGTCGGTTATGATGCCGCCGCGGCTGTTTACGTCAAGTCCGTCGGTCGTGCTCTTTATGAGCGGATTCGGAGTTGTACCGATGGACATAACGACCGTGTCGACCTCAAGCGTAAACTCGGAATCCGGAATAGGCTTGGGTCTGCACCTGCCGCGTTCGTCCGGCTCACCGAGCTGCATGCGGATGCAGCGCATTCCGGTGACAAAGCCGTTGCGCTCGTCGCGCGGGTTATCTGGATTATTGTAGCCGAGTATCTCTACCGGGTTGGTCAGGAGCTTGAGCTCAATGCCCTCCTCCCGAGCATGCTCGACCTCCTCACGCCGCGCGGGAAGCTCATCCATCGAGCGGCGGTAAACGATATATACCTTATCCGCTCCGAGGCGCAGCGCAGTGCGCGCAGCATCCATAGCGACATTTCCTCCGCCGACGACAGCTACCCTCCCGCCCTTCATTATCGGGGTATCACTGTCCTCGCGATATGCCTTCATGAGATTGCTGCGGGTCAGAAATTCGTTTGCGGAATACACCCCCTTGAGCGATTCACCGGGAATATTCATAAACATCGGCAGACCTGCGCCCGAAGCGATGTAAACCGCCTCATATCCGTCCTCAAGCAGCTCGTCGACTGTAAGTGTCTTACCGATAACGACGTTTGTCCGGAACTCGACTCCGAGCGCCGCGAGCTTCTCGACCTCGCCCGCAACGATGCTCTTCGGCAGGCGGAATTCGGGAATTCCGTAAACAAGCACACCGCCGACGGTATGAAGAGCCTCAAAAACGGTGACCTCATGCCCCTCCTTTACAAGGTCGCCGGCACAAGAAAGTCCCGATGGACCCGATCCGACTATCGCAACGCGATGTCCGCTCGATGCGGGACGCTCTGCGGTCGCGTACTCTGCGGTCGCGTGACGGTCGGCGACAAAACGCTCTATTCTGCCTATCGCCACCGACTCGAACTTAGCGCCGAGAGTACAGCGGCTCTCGCACTGTGTCTCCTGCGGGCAGACTCTGCCGCAGACCGCGGGCAGCGACGATGACTCGGAAATTACCGAATATGCATCCTCGAATCTCCCCTCCTTAACACAGTGGATGAAGTCGGGAATATGTACGTTTACGGGGCAGGCGGATACGCAGGGCTGATTCTTACACGAGAGGCAGCGCTGTGCCTCGGAGACCGCAAGCGTCTCATCATAGCCGAGTGCGACCTCTCCGAAATTATGACCTCTGACCTCCGGCTCCTGAACCGGCATTTCGTATCTCTTCGGTACTATCGGCATCTTACTCCGCCTCCTTTGCGAACAGATTGCATGTCGCCTCATATGCGTGACGCTCAAACGGCATATACATCCTGCCGCGCGACATAGCCTCGTCGAAATCGACCTCGTAGCCGTCGAAATCGGGTCCGTCGACGCATGCGAACTTTGTAACGCGCTCGCCGTCGCGACAGAGCGTCAGGCGGCAGCCGCCGCACATTCCCGTTCCGTCTATCATTATCGGGTTCATTGAAACCGTTACGGGAACGCCGAACGGCTTTGCGGTCAGCGTTACGAATTTCATCATGATAAGCGGACCGATGGTGATTATCATATCGAACTTCTCGCCCGACTCAAGCATCTCTTTCAGCGGCACCGTGACATTGCCAGCTCTGCCGCAGCTGCCGTCGTCCGTCATCATAATAAGCTCATCCGAGCATGCTTGAAACTCGTCCTCAAGAATAACTATATCGCGCGAACGGAAGCCGACGATGCTCGTAACATGCGCGCCTGCCTCATGCAGCGCCTCTGCAATCGGAAGTGCGATAGCGCAGCCGACACCGCCGCCGACGATGCATGCACGACGTATGCCGTCGAGCTCGGTAGGCTTGCCGAGCGGTCCGACAAAATCGGTAATGCTCTCGCCCTCGGATTTGAAGCTGAGCTTTTTGGTAGTGCTGCCGACTATCTGAAATATTATCTTTACCGTTCCGCGCTCGCGGTCGGTACCGGCGACCGTAAGAGGAATCCGCTCTCCGTCCTCATCGACACGGAGAATTATAAACTGTCCCGGCAGTGCTTTTTTCGCTACCAACGGAGCATCTATCTCCATCATAACGACCGATGGATTCAGCTCTCTTTTTGAGGCGATTTTGTACATTATCGTTATTTCCTTTCGGATCCTGCGGCAATATCGCGCCGTCATCGTATTGTGCGGGTAAAACAGGTGCCCGCATACACCTTTATGCGCAGTGCCGAGCTTCCGGCGCTCGTGCGGCAAAAGCAGCCGCACGAGACTTATCCTCACAGCCACTGCACATATTATACTATAATATATATAATAAATCAAACTGAAAAAGTTGTCAAGTACGGTTTTGAATGACAAATGTCGCTCTCATGCAAAAATAGAGGCATTTTGCACAAAAACGAATAAAAACCCACCCGCATCTGAAGTGCGGATGGGTTTTAACATCACAATAATTGCTAAGACCGCCTCTTATATTTAAGAGCGGAGCGGATCATTCCGCGTGCCTCACATAAGCGAGCCAAAGCATCATCGACCGTTCGATGTATAACGCAGCTTACTTATAAAGCGGACCGTAGTTTCCGCAAGCGCGGAAGTCCTGGCCTTCCTTATCCATGCCGAATGCGTTCCAAGCGGCGGGACGGAAGATGTCCTTTTCGGGAACATTGTGCATGCATACGGGAATGCGGAGCATCGAGCAGAGAGTGATGAGGTCTGCGCCGATGTGACCGTAGGAAATGGCACCGTGGTTAGCGCCCCAGTTGTTCATAACGTCGTATGCGCTCTTGAACGGGCTGCCCTCCTTGCCGTCGCAGCGAGGAGTAAACCATGTGCAGGGCCATGTGGGGTTAGTACGCTCCATGAGCGTATCGGTGACCTCGTCGGGAAGGTTGACGGTCCAGCCCTCTGCAATCTGAAGGACCGGTCCGAGTCCCTTGACGAGATTCAGACGAATCATGGTAGCAGGCATCTCGGCGCGGGTAACGAAATGGCTCGAGAATCCGCCGCCGCGGAAGTTATCGAAGCCCGCCTCGCACCAAACGGTAGCGTCGGTCATCTTCTTGATATCCTCGTCGGTAACATCCCACCACTGCTTCATAACGTGGTTGCCGTTCTCATCAATGCACTCACCGCATGCATCAAGGCATGCTGCGCCGGAGTTGAGGAGGTGGATGATACCGCCGTTCTCCTTAGCGTGACCCTCGAAATCATAGCCGGTAACGCGCTTTGTAGCCTCGGGAGACCAGAAGGTACGAACGTCTGCAAAGATCTGCGCACGGTTGGTGAGCAGGCGCATGAACAGCATGCTGATGCCGTTGAGAACGTCATTCTCGGTCGCGAAGGTCATAGGCTCCTTCTTGCCGGTAAAGTCAAAGGACGAATTGAGAACAGCCTCGGGGTAGTCGCAGTTCGGCCAATGGTCGGTCCACTGTCTCTGACCCTGGAAGCCTGCGGCGATGGCGTTGTGTCCGACCATCTCCTCCTCGCAGCCCTCGGGCAGATTGGGATTGCCGTTCATCAGGTCCTTGATGATGCAGTACATCATTATGGTGAACTCCCACTGCTTATCCTTCTGCTCGCGGTTGAAGCGGACAAAGTCGGGGTTATCGTCTCTGCCCTCCTTGCAGTGCTCCTTGGTCCATGCGAGTGCGCGCTCAAACTCTTCCTTGTTGTAGATGCCCTCTTCCATACGGCGAAGGATCTCGACCTCATCGACACTCTCGACACGCATACCGAGGTAGCTCTCCATAAAGTCCTGGTCCATGATAGAGCCGCCGATGCCCATCGTTACCGAGCCGATCTGGAGGTATGACTTACCGCGCATCGTAGCAACGGCGATAGCTGCACGGCCGAAGCGGAGCAGCTTTTCCTTAACATCCTCGGGGATGTCGGTTACCTGATCGCGGTCCTGAACCTCGTGACCGTAGATACCGAACGCGGGCAGACCCTTCTGTGCATGCGTTGCGAGTACGGACGCAAGGTATACTGCGCCGGGACGCTCTGTGCCGTTAAAGCCCCATACTCCCTTGATGGTCATAGGATCCATGTCCATAGTCTCGGAGCCGTAGCACCAGCAGGGTGTTACAGACAGAGTTACTGCCACACCCTCGCGGCGGAACTTCTCTGCGCAGGCTGCGGACTCGGGCACTCTGCCGATAGAGGAATCTGCAATAACGACTCTTACGGGCTCGCCGTTGGAATAACGGAGATTCTCCTCGAAGAGCTTCTTTGCAGCCTCTGCCATAGCCATAGTCTGACCCTCAAGGCTCTCGCGGAGCTTCATAGGTCCTCTGCGGCCGTCGATGATCGGGCGGATGCCTATTGCAGGGTACTCGCCGACATAAAGGTTCTTTGCCATGATTTATTACTTCCTTTCATATTGGAGTCTTATTTCGGGGGATATCTCTATCCGTGACCATTATATCATTGACAGCGATGCCGTTCTTGTGTTATAATAGCAAAAAATATAATTATTTTCACATTTTCGGCTATAATAACATATCGCGAATGTAAAGAATAAATACGATAGTTTTACCGCAGCAATGCGGTTTTTACCGTCGAACCGTCAAAGACCGCATGCATTTTTGCACCGGGTCTCAGCGTATTGCACACTGCGTGGATATACCGCGCAATCGGACAATTTTCCCGCAGCCGGTGTTGCAGGCGTCGAAAAAACGAAAGGCAGAGACATGAAATATCTCGATTATTTTGAAAGAATTCAGCACGGCACGGTCAGCTATCCGATAGCCTACTATCACGTAACACACGATCATCCGCGCTATGAAATGATACATCACTGGCACATAGAGCACGAGCTTATCGTTGTAGAGAGCGGCTTTTTGAACGTAAATCTCGACGGCACGGATTATCGGCTCGGTGCCGGAGATGCATGCTTCATCAGCGACGGTGTTGTCCACAGCGCAAAGCCGGAGCACGCCGTATACGACTCGATCGTGTTCGATATGCGTGCGCTGCTGACGCGTAATCAAGCGGGCAACAAGGCAATAAGCGATATCATCTCACATCACAGAGTCGTTACGCCGATACTGCCGAGCGGAGATGAAAAGATACTGTCGCTTGCAGCGAGCATACGAGAGGCATCGGAAAACGGTGCAAACGGCTTTGAGCTTGTCGTTCAGGGAGCTATCCTTCAGCTTATCGGTGTCATAACAATGCGTCATCTCTACGGCGGCGAACGGATAGCGGACAAGCGCAGTACCGGTCAGCTCGAGCCATTCAAGCGAGTTATCGGATATATCGAGGAAAACTATGCCTCGAGAATAATGCTCGCTAACCTTGCCAAGACGGCGGGAATGACTCCGAAATATTTCTGTTCGTTCTTTTACAGCATGACGCGCAAGACTCCGATAGAATATGTCAACAGTTATCGTATAGAGCGCGCCTGCGAGCAGCTCATCACGAGCGATACGAGCATTACCGACATCGGACTTAACTGCGGCTTTAACGAGATAAGCTATTTTATCAAAACATTCCGCCGTCATGTAGGCACAACTCCGCATCAGTACCGCAAGAAAATGCGTTCTGCCGACTGACATGCGCATGTAGCCGCTCTGCACATATCCGCTTATACTTGCTTTGCTCGGTGGTCGCCGGAATATTTCCGCACCGTCATATTTATTTAACGCCGCCGACAGCCACGTATAAAACAAATATTAATAAAATGAAAAAAACGGTCGATTATTATAGACTTTCCCTGCGGCAGGTGGTATAATAAACGGCAATGACCGACAGACAACAATATTAATAGGAGACAAACCGATGCTTGAACTGCAAAACATCTCCTTCTCTGCACCGTCGGACGGCGGCGAAAAGGAGATCCTTAAAAATATAAATCTGAAAACAGACGATCGCTTTGTTGCAATAACCGGACCGAACGGCGGCGGTAAATCTACCCTTGCGAAGATAATTGCCGGGATCGAAAAGCCGGATACCGGCAGGATCCTCCTCGACGGTGAGGATGTGACCGAGCTCGGAATAACCGAGCGCGCAAAGGCGGGCATCAGCTTTGCCTTTCAGCAGCCGGTCCGCTTCAAGGGGCTTACGGTGCGCGACCTCATAACCATCGCCGCAGGCAAAAAGATAGGCATCAGCGAGGCGTGCAAATACCTCTCGGAGGTCGGACTGTGCGCACGCGACTATATCGGACGCGAGGTGGATTCAAGTCTCTCGGGAGGCGAGCTGAAGCGCATTGAGATCGCCACCATACTCGCGAGAGGGACAAAACTGTCGATATTCGACGAGCCGGAGGCGGGCATAGACCTCTGGAGCTTCGGAAATCTCATTACGGTATTTGAGAACATGCATAAGCAATTCGGAGGAAGCATAATCATCATCTCGCATCAGGAGCGCATTCTCGGCATCGCCGATAAGATAATTGTGATCGCAGGCGGCGAGGTTAAGGATTTCGGAGAGCGCGAGCGCATTCTTCCCACTCTGCTCGGCTCGCCCTCCGCATGCAAGACACTGACTGACAAGCTCGGCTAAGGAGAGATTTTCAATGGATAATATTCAAAGACAGCTGCTCGAGCAGATTTCCGATCTGCATGAGATACCGAGCGGCGCATACAATATCCGCGCTAACGGAAAGCTCGATTCGCGCAACACGACCGAGCATATAGATATCGTTACAAAGACCGACGTACCCGGAATCGACATTATCATAAAGCCAGGAACAAAAAACGAGAGCGTGCACATCCCCGTCGTTCTTACGCAATCCGGACTCGAGGATATGGTATATAACGATTTTTATGTAGGCGAGGATGCGGACGTGACTATCGTTGCAGGCTGCGGCATTCACAACGGCGGAGATAAAAAATCCGAGCATGACGGCATTCACCGCTTCTTCCTCGGAAAGAACGCGCGTGTAAAATATATTGAAAAACACTACGGGACAGGCGACGGCAGCGGGGAGCGCGTTCTGAATCCCACTACCGAGGTAACGCTCGGCGAAGGCTCGACCATGGAGATGGACACCCTGCAGATTAAGGGCGTGGATTCAACCGTCCGTACGACAAGAGCAAAGCTCGCGGCAGGCTCTACTCTCGTGATACATGAGAAGATAATGACGCACGGCAAACAGACGGCCAAGACCGATTTTACCGTTGACATGGACGGCGAGGACAGTCATGCAAGCGTTGTTTCACGCTCGGTCGCGCGCGACAGCTCGCATCAGGTATTCCTCTCCAAAATAAACGGCAACAATCGCTGCACGGGTCACACCGAGTGCGACGCAATTATCATGGATCACGGCTCGGTCAGTGCGATTCCCGAGCTTACCGCAAATCACATAGACGCATCACTCATTCATGAGGCGGCTATCGGAAAGATCGCAGGCGAGCAGCTTATAAAGCTCATGACGCTCGGTCTTACAGAGCATGAGGCAGAGGAGCAGATCATCAGCGGATTTCTTAAATGATCCGTTATACTCTACACGCCCCTGCCTTGCATAAACAACAAACGGATATGTCTCGGCTTCATGCCATGACATATCCGTTTTGTTATAATTAATATGCAAGTGACGGTTATTTGCCGCTCGATCTTTCATCGAGCAGCGCTCTTATATCTGCATATATCCTGTCGGCGCTGTCCGGAACTGCAAAGCGGCGTATAGCTTCGCTCATGGAAGCAAGTCTTTCCCTGCTTTCGACAAGCTCGGATACAGCCTCGGTAAATACGTCTCCCTCAAGCTCGCTCTCCTGCAGCAGGAGAGCAGCTCCCGCCTCCTCAAGCTCTCGTGCGTTTTTATACTGATGATTATCGGTGACATTCGGCGACGGTATAAGCACGCAAGGCTTACCCTGAAAGGCAAGCTCGGAGAGCGTTATTGCGCCGGCACGATTGATAACAAGATCGGCAGCAGCCATTTTAAGCGGCATATCGTATATATATTCGCACAGTTCGAGATTCGGATATTTTCCGAGGCCGTAGCTGTCAAATAATTCCTTTGCAGCATCGCGCTCGATAGCTCCGCTCGCGTGTATATGCTTTATCTCGGGATGCTTTGAGACATAGTCGCGCATAAAGCGCAGTACCTCGCAGTTGATCTTCTCAGCGCCGAGACTGCCTCCGCAGGAGAGAATCATGCGGCGATATTTGCCCTCATAGCCGAGTGTACGCAGCGCCTCCTCGCGGCTGATCTCGCCGAACTGAGACCGCAGAGGATTGCCGACGCGCAGGGCCTTTTCCGGATGATGCAGCCGTCCGAGCGTAGACTCGAAATTGACATAGATGCGGTCAACATGCGACTCGAGTATCTTAACTGCGGCGCCGGGGCTTGCATTTGATTCGTGCAGCGCGGTAGGAATGCCCATCTCACTTGCGGCTCTGACCACCGGCCAGCAGACATATCCGCCGGTCCCGAATACAAGATCCGGCTTGAAGAGCTTCAGCAGCTTTCGCGCCTCGTGATGAGACTTGACCATGAGTGCGGCGGTGCGCAGGTTCTCAAGCGAGAAACTCCGTTTCAGTCCGCGTATATCGACATGATACAGTCGATATCCCGCCGCAGGGACTATCTTGTTTTCGATACCGCGCGGCGTGCCGACGAAGGCAATATCCGAATCCGGCTCCATTATTTTAATTTTATCCGCTATGGCGATGGCGGGATTAACATGACCTCCCGTTCCTCCGCCTGTCATTAATACTCGCATAATATGTCCTTTCGATTAGCTTCTTGCGATCCGGTGAGCGAAAAAGCGTTGCGGCTCGAAATGAAATCTCGAATTTAACAAGTGCATCGGTATTCATTTTTTCTGAGCAACGACCCAGCCGCACGGCAGCGCGACAAGTATTTAAAATACGAATTATTTCTCACTCCGCCGGCTACGTTCGTCGTGAATACCTCGATATTCCGAGCACGATACCCATCTCCATTATCTGCATCGCAAGAGCCGTACCTCCGTAGCTGAAAAACGGAAGCGAGATTCCCGTATTTGGCAGGCATGCCGTAACGACGCCGATATTAAGCAGCGCCTGAATTGCGACCTTGCCGATGATTCCTACGACAACGAGCTGTGAAAACGTATCGGGCGCGCGCAGCGCAATGACGCAGCCACGCCAAATAAGCAGCAGAAACAGCGCAATAACGCCGACCGCGCCCACAAAGCCGAGTTCCTCACAGACAATGGTATAGATAAAGTCGTTCTGCGGCTGCGAGACGAACAGATGCTTCTGACGGCTGTTTCCGAGCCCGGTCCCGAGAAAACCGCCCGAGCCGATGGCATACAGACCCTGAAGCGTCTGATATACCTCATCGTCCGTGCTGTATCTTTCGGGACGCAGCCAAACGTCGACGCGCTCACGCGCATAGGATGAGAACATTATCGCGATCAATGCGGCGACAGCAGCGACGGAGCCGGCGACGGCGAACCAGAACATTCTTACGCCGGAGACGAATATTACCACCATTCCGATAGAGAACATTATTATCATGCACGAAAAATGGTTCTCGAGCGCAATAAGAACACAGACAAATAGGACATACGCACCCGGAACGAACAGACCGTAGATAGATGACTGCGTCCTGTCGTTGGGGTTAGTCGCGGCTTTTTCATAGATCATAAAGTATCGCGAAAGAAACAGTACGAGCACGAGCTTCATGATCTCGGACGGCTGAAAGCGTATTCCTCCGATATCTATCCAGCGCGTAGCTACCCCCGCCGCCATGCCGTACAGAGGAGTAAGAACAAGCAGTACGCTTGTCGCGATAAATGCCGGCGCCGCAAAACGGTAGATAGTTCGATAGTCGACGTTCATCGCGAATATCATCGCTAAGATACCGAGCAATGCAAAGAGCAGCTGACGCTTGATATAAAACAGACTGTCTCCGGTTTTGGACAGCGCATAAACGTAGCTTGCACTGAATACCATGATAAGTCCGAATCCGATAAGTGCAAGTACTATTATCAGCATAGGGCGGTCAAAGCTGCCCTTTATGCGTATGATGTCCTCTTCCGCACCCGAATCCGGGAGCAGCAGCCATTTAGGGAGCGAGGATTTTTTCTTTCCGTGCTTCTTCCCGTTATTCCTCTCGTGATTTTTATTTATAGCCGCACTTTGACCTCTCTCGGTCTTTACCGAGCTGCTGCGGTTGGCTGCGGATGAGTTCTTTCTTCGGCGTTCGACCGAGCCGTTTCCGACGCGCGAGTCGGTTCTTCCGACAGAAGAGCCGACCGAGTTAAACGTCTGAGTCTGAGGGTGCGAGCCCGGAGGCTGCATCTGATTTGATGCCTGACGGTACTGTGCGGTACCGCCGCCATCGCGACGCTGCCGGGTGTTATTCAACTGCCGCGCGTTGCGGTCAAAATTCTCGTTCATACTGATTTCTCCGTTCGGATCGCGTTGTTATCAGATACCGACATGACCGATATATGCAATAACGCACATAACTGCGGTGAACAGCGAAAAGCTGCAAACTATCTTGTTTTCGCTCCATCCGCAGCGCTCGAAATGATGATGGATCGGTGCCATTTTAAAGAATCGGCGGCGACCGTGCGTGAGCTTATAAACTCCGACCTGAATAATGTCCGATGCGCTCTCTACGAGGTATATAAAGCCCGCGATAAGCAGAATAAGAGGATCGGAGGCAAGGAATGCGAGCCCTACGACCACACCGCCGAGAAACAGCGATCCGGTATCACCCATAAATATGCGCGCAGGATGAAAGTTATACATAAGAAAGCCGAGACAAGCGCCTATTGCAAGCGCCGAGAGATAGCAAAGATCAAAGTCTTCGGTGCGGAATGCAACAACAGCGAAGAAACCCGCAATCACAAACACAAGAGAAGACGCGAGTCCGTCGATCCCGTCGCTGAGATTTACACTGTTGATAAAACCGGTTATAAGCAAAAAGCCGATTATGTAATACGCTGCACCGAGCTCGATGTAGGAACGCGCAAACGGTATAAATACAGTCGTATCGGCATAGCCGAGCTTAGTATAAGCAAAGAGAAATGCTATCGCGACTATCGACTGCAGCGAGAACTTTTGCCATGCGCGCAGTCCCTCATTCTGCTTGCGGACAAATTTGATATAGTCGTCACAGAAGCCGATCAGACCGCTGCAGACTATCATTCCGGTGACGCATGCCACCTTGCCGAAGCTGTCGAATTTTCCCCGATATGCCGCAAAGATACCGACGGTCACGGTAGTGATGAGCGATGCGAGAATAAAAGCGATGCCGCCCATAGTCGGCGTGCCTTCCTTCGATTTATGCCAGCGCGGACCGATATCGAGTATCTTTTGCCCGAGCTTGATGCTCTTCAGCTTCGGAATGATAGCTCTTGTTATTAGCGCCGTGAGGGCGAATGTCATTATAACGGAGGCGAAAAAGTACAGCAACATTTCGTTCTTCAAATCAAGCTCTCCTTTTATCAGCGGCGAAAGATTGTTTATATCGCCCTGCTATCCTTATTTTTTGAGTAGAATCGGCAACAGAACATTAATGTCGAGCCGATGAAATACGACGGGCGGCACGGTATTATGCCGAAGCATATCTTAATTGCAGCGGCAGAGCTAACGCTGCGGCTCTTCCGTGCGGTCGAGCAGCTCCTGCGCAAGCTCGCCGAGACGCATTCCGTTGCTTGCCTTAAAGAGAACGGTATCGCCCGTATGCAGCTCTGTAAGCAATGCATCTGTCAGCTCGTCTCGTTCATCTGCGCCGTAGCTGTGCACAGAGCGGACATATTCACCTGCCGAATCCGCAATGTATCGCGCCTCAGCGCCGTATGTATACAGCGTGTCGATATCCATGCCTTCAAATGCTCTGCCTACTTTGCGGTGAAGCTGCTCGGAATATTCTCCGAGTTCAAGCATATCGCCGAGCACAGCGACCGTTCTTCCGCCGTGCGCCGTATCATGCAGCACACCGAGCGATGCGATCATAGACTCCGACGAGGCATTGTAGCAATCAAGGATCGCCGTTATGCCGTGCACGGTCTTAACACTCTGCCGAGCTCCGACATTTTGAAATGCGGCAAGCCCCGTACGAATCTGTTCGGCGCTTACACCGTGCAGCCGACCGACGCAGGCAGCCATGGCGGCATCCGCGACATTGTGCTCGCCGAGCACCGGTATATGCATGTGTCCGAGGTGCTCGCCGAGAACGGTCAGGTCAAAATCCATACCGTCGCCGCTCGGGGAGTGCGTGTTATTTTCGGTAATTATATCACCATCGGGGCAGAGCCTGAGTGCCGAAACACCCGAGAGAAGCGGCTCGTCCGTACAGATCAGCCGACCTCCGGCGCGCAGCCCCTCGAGCACCTCAAGCTTTGCATCACGTATACCCTCTCGAGAGCCGAGCATACCTATATGCGCTGTTCCGATGTTTGTTATAACAGCGGTATCCTGCTCTGCGCAGCGGCTCATCCGAGATATCTCTCCTGCGGCGCTCATTCCCATCTCAAGAACGAGAGCCTCGCAATCGGGAGAAACAGAGAGCACGGTCAGCGGCATTCCGACAAGATTGTTAAAGTTGCCCTCCGTCTTTTCGGTGCGGTATTTCTGAGCGAGCACGGCGTAAATAAATTGCTTGGTTGTGGTCTTTCCCACACTGCCGGTCACGGCAACCGTATGACGCAGCTGCTTCAGCTCGCGCTTATAGGCGTGCGCAATATCGAGAAGCGCCTGTCCGCTGTCCCCGGTGACTATATACATGCCCTCCGGAGCTCTCTCCGGCAAAGCCGAACAGATCGCTGCCGACGCTCCGCGCTCAAATGCCGCTGGAATGAACCGATGCCCGTCAAAGCGCTCTCCCGCGAGAGCAAGATATATCTCCCCGGCTTCAAGCGTGCGCGTATCGGTGCTGATGCCGCGACGTTCTGCTGTTTCGGCAGTGCCGAGCTGACCGCATCCGGCAGCGCAGCCGCGCCCGGTGACCGTGTAAAGCTCACCGCCGGTTGCTCTTATTATCCATTCGACGGAAAGCCCGCCGGTACCTATCTTTATACCCATATTGTCATTCCTCGAATATGTTGATCCGTCGCTTATCGGTCTTGATTATCAGTTGCTGGATTCGGCGGAAAATATCAGAGATAGCAGACGCACCCGCAGCAAACGGTCACAGTCAAAGTAATGCTATCTGCCTTTTGCATAGTCGGAGACTATCTCGCGCTCGGAAAATCTATGTCGTCCGTCACGGTCGATTATATACTCCTCGTGCCCCTTGCCCGCAAGCAGAAGCACACCGTCCGGCTCGAGCCGATCAAGCGCCGCGATTATCGCCTCGCGGCGATCCGAGATGACGGTCATTTTTTCGGGATGAAGAACTCCGGAGAGTATCTCCGATATTATCAGCATCGGCTCCTCGCTTCTGCAATTGTCGGATGTAATTATCACAGAATCTGCGCCCTGCTCCGCAGCCGCGCCCATCATCGGACGCTTTTCGCGGTCGCGCTCTCCTCCGCAGCCGAACAGCACGGTTATGCGCCGCCCCGAATAGAGATCGCGGAGCGAGGCTATGGCTTTTCCGAGTGCATCGGGAGTGTGAGCATAGTCGACATATATTTCTCCCATCGGAGTATGCGTTCGCGGTGTTATCCGCTCGAGTCTGCCGGGAATAAGCGTGAGCGATTCTATTCCGGTACGTACATCTCTCGGCAAGATGCCCGCCGCAAGCGCAGCCGATGCCGCAGCAAGCGTATTTTCCGGGGTAAAACGCCACGGCATAGGCGAATGCACACGGAATATTCCCTCTCCGTAAACGAGCTCGTACTCGGTGCCCTGCTCGCTGCGGATTATACCGCGCGCCGAGAACTCGGCGCCGGATGCGCCTGCAGCCGAATAGCCGAGCATTCTGCCGGGTATCAGAAGATCAAGCAGGGGTGCAGCCGTCGCTGAATCAAGTCCGACAAGTCCAACGCGGCAGCGGTCGAACAAGCTCGCCTTTGCCTGCACATACGCCTCGGCTGAAGGATGAAAGTCGCCGTGATCGCGCGTAATATTCGTAATGACACCGACATCGAAAACAAGCGGATGCAGCTTTTCGAGCGCAAGCGCGTGAGAGGATGCTTCCATCACGACCGCCTCTCTGCCGGAATCCGCAAGCTGTGACAGCAGAGGGTAAAGCACATCGGGATCCGGACACGTCATATCGCCGCCTACCGTTCCGATAAGCGACGAGCTTATACCGGCAGCACGAAAAATGCTGCGCAGCAGATACGTGACAGAGGTCTTTCCGTTTGTACCCGTAACGGCAAGCAGTCTCAGCCGCTCTCCCGGTCGCCTGCTGATATTGTTCCAAGCGGAGGCATACGCCGCACGCGGAGAAGAAACGATTATCTGAGGCAGCGGAGACTCAAGCGGATGCGATGCAACGACCGCAGCAGCGCCGTGAGCGGCAGCCTCGGGAAGAAACACTTCTCCCTCGAGGTCAATGCCGCCGAGACAGAAGAAAAGCGATCCTTTCTCGGCCCTGCGGCTGTCGCACGAAAGCGACGATATATCGCTCGGCAGCTCTCCCTTTATTCTCAGCGGCACAACACCGCGCAGCAGTTCTCGAATATTCATATAGCACCTCCGACGGAACAGAAATGATTTTTCGCATATGCGAAGAATTTGTATTTCAACATCCGTCGCGTGTGTGCTCTGCGCACACGGCGCGATATGATATCAGTATTCGATTTTAAATATTATTCTATTATTCTCGCAATTATCACAGCAGCTTTATATTATTATGCATCGCACGGATATGCGTCAGATCAGGCATCCGTATCGCCGATAAAGCGCAGCGTTACCGTAACGGTAGAGCCGTAAAGAACGCTCGAGCCTGCGGCGGGCTCCTGAGATACGACTAATGCGGTCGCATCCGAAACACTGTTGGTTGCGCCTGTAATAACCGGATTAAGTCCGGCATTTACGATACGCTGATTTGCTCCGGAGGCACTGAGTCCCTCAAGATTCGGGACGGTGATATATCTGTTCGGTACTGCATCTCCCGAATAGAGAGTGACCGTACCGCTCGACTTGTTGAAGGCGCTTCCGCCTGCGGGTGCCTGATATGTCACCTCTTCACCGTTGCCTACGATATTATATTTAATACCGAGGTTCTTCATATTTGTGATGGCATTTGCAACCGAAGTGCCGACATAATCACGAACAGTGGTGTTCATTTTCGCACGCTCCTCGTCTGACCACTGACGCTCAACACCGATATACGGGAGCACCTCCTCCATTACCGCAGCAACGTAAGGCGCGGCAACGTATGCACCGTATATCTGCGATGTCATAGGCTCGTCGCAAACGATTATGCAGGCTATCTGCGGGTCGTCTGCGGGCGCAAAGGCGACGGTGGAACCGACACGGAGAAATGAATTTCCGTTGTCATCGAGCACGTCTCGAACCTCGGAAGTACCTGTCTTTGCGGCTATCTTGTAGCCGGGGACATAGGTGTTTTTTGCGCCTCCGTCTGTCGAGACGCCCTCCTCAAGTATATCCCATATTGTGCGGCATACCTCTGTGCTGACGACCTGACGCTGAGGCTCCTCATTAGCGTTATAGACGGGATTTCCGTTGCCGTCAACAACTCGGGAAACAATATGCGGTGTGATGAGATAGCCGCCGTTGGCAACGGTGCTGACCCCGGTTATCTGACGAATAGGCGATATCTTAAAGGTCTGACCGAATGAATACGTTGCAAGCTCGACGGCATTGAAGCCGCTGAAGTTATGGTAGATCGGCGACGACTCCGCAGGAAGGTCTATACCCGTCTGCGAGGTATACCCGAACGCTTCAAAGTAGTTGTAGAACTTCTCTCGTCCGACAAGCTGAGCTATCTGGATCAGAGTCGGGTTGCACGACTGCTGAAGCAGCCAACGGAATTTATTCGTTCCGTGACCGCCGTATTTGTGGCATCGGATCTTTATCCCCTCTACAACATACGGTGTCGTACATGTAAACTCGGTATCCGGAGTTATCAGATTTTCCTCAAGCGCCATGCTCGTCGTAATTACCTTAAAGGTCGAACCGGGTTCATAAAGCTCGCTGACAGACTTGTTCTTCCATGTTGAATAGAGGAGGTTCATATATGCCTCCGAATATTCGTCGCTGTCGGGCGAGTACTGCTCTTTTATATTTTTAAAGTCGTATACTACCTCTGCATAGTTTGAATAATTATCTTTTTCGAGTACGCGCTGTTGATTTGCATCCTCCTCATAGCCGTCAAACAGCTCGAGAACACTATCGTCTATCTCATACGGATTATTAAGATCAAACGACGGGTACGTACCCATTGCAAGAACGCCGCCGGTATTTACATCAAGCACGATTCCGGTCACGCGGTTCGTAGCCTTGGACTCGTTATAGGTCTTTTCGAGCTGAGCATCGAGCGCACCCTGGATCTTGACATCAAGCGTAGTTTCGACTGTATATCCGTCCTGACCCTCGACGTAGGTCTCATATTTGCTCGTCATACTCTTGCCCCACGCGTCGCGTGCGGTTATGTATCGTCCGGGCGTGCCTGTGAGATATTTATCATATCGCTTTTCTATTCCGAGCATTCCCCCGTCGGTGCTTACAAAGCCGATGACCTGAGCGGCGAGATCGTTATAGGGATAATAGCGCTTTGTCGACGGCTCGACATATATCTGACGCGAGAGCTTGTTGTCGGCAATGAATTCCTTTACGGCGCTCGCCTGCTCCTCCTCGACATTCTTTTTTAACGTTCGGTCGGCATAGTAGCTCATGTCCGCCTGCTCGCGGATCTTTTCGACAGAAACGCCGAGAATGTCGGACAGCCCCTGACAGATCAGTGTTTTCTGATCCTCGTTTTCGATCTCTCTCGGAGCGATGAATATGCGGTATACTGTATAATTGCTTGCGAGCTGAACGCCGTTTCGGTCGGTAATGACACCGCGCGAGGCGCTGACGGTCGTAGTTGCCGAGACATTGTTCAGAACTATTGATTCGTAATAATCATAGCGGAGCACCTGAAGATAGAACAGTCTTGCCGTAAGTCCGAGCGCGAGAATTATACACGCGAACAGCAGTATTATCGCCCGCTTTGAAATAAATCCGTTTATTCTTCTTGCGTTTGTTGCCACTTCGGCACCTCCCCTCAGGGGTACTTTAGTTCTTCCGTCTGTGTATTTGTATGCCCGTCCGAGACAGAGTATGCACACAGACATGCTTTATCCGATCAACCGGAGCTGCCGTCTCCCGTTTCCGCGCTGCCGTCGTCGAGTCCGAACAGCCCGGTAAAGAAGCTGCGCACCTGCTCAAACAGTCCGGTCATGCGGAAGCTCTGTTTTTCATCGGCGTTGTCATCAACAAGCTCCACTTTGTCGGCGGAATTTAATGAGACATAGACCTTTTTCAGCTCATCCGCCTTGACCATGCCGAGTTCGAGAGCGCGCTGCTCTATCTCGCGCAGATCGTTTTTCTTTTCGACCTTGAGTGTCAGCTCGCTCAGCTTTGAATCAAGCTCAACGACAGTAGACTTCAGCTCGTCGACCTTTGAATTTTTCTCGTTTAATTGCACATTATTATAGATAATAAGCAGAAAAAGCACCGTACATAGCAGAGCTATCAGAATGATCTTGAGCGGAAAACGTCTTACAACGCGTGACTGGACCGTTCGTATTGTCGGCATTCTGCGCGCGGTAAGGCGCGAACGTATTACAGCAGCGCCGGACGGAGCCGCCGGGCTTGTTAAAGACGAGCCGCGTCTGTTCTTACTCGTGCCCCCTCGCGCGGGGCTGCGTGTTACTGAGCTGCTGCGCGTACCGTTAGAACCGGTGCTTCGAGCGGTGCTGTTGCTGCCTGCACCGCCCGATCTGCCGCCGCGAATATCTCGAGAGCCAATACCCGCTCTTCCGTCTGCTCCGGAGCGAATCTTTTGCTGCTCGACGCGATGCTTTGCAGCCATCTCAGGTGTTATTTTCTGAAAATGGAAGGTTGCACCGTAAGGCTGATCGGTGCGTGTGCCGCGCGGACCATTCGATTTTTGCGAGCCGCGCGATGTGCCTGTGCTCTGAGTTACGCGAGAATTGTGTGAAGCATGCACGCCGCTTCTTCCGTTCTCGCCTGATGCGCCGGGTGCGCGTACCCTTTGTGACGAGCTGCGATCTTGAGCCGCGGCGCGATCGGGAGCATTTCCTCTGCTGCGCGGATCGCCGTTTTTCGAGACTTGCGAGCGCTCAGCCGTTCCGTATCGAGCCCCGTTCTGCGCTTTTCCTGCAGACGGGGAAAGTATCTTTCTCTTTTCCTGCGGCATACGAGGCTCCTTTCTTTTTTATCGGCATATAAAGTATAACCGCCGTCCGTCAATCCCGAGGCAGCTTTTCGGCAACTCTCAGCTTAGCGCTGTGAGAGCGCGGATTAACCTGCAGTTCCCGAACACCCGGACATATGGGCTTCTTAGTTATCATGCGCAGTGTTGGCTTATGCCCGCACACGCAGACCGGAAAATCCGGCGGGCAGGTGCAGCCTGCGGCAAGCTCTGAAAATTCGTTCTTAACGATGCGATCCTCAAGCGAATGGAAGGTAATGACCGCGAGTCTGCCCCCCGGCACAAGCAGCTCGGCGGCTGCACGCAGCGCGGGTGTGATAACATCAAGCTCGGCATTGACAGCGATCCGTATGGCCTGAAATGTACGCTTCGCGGGATTGCCGGAGGTCGCTGCAAGCCGTGCGGGAATTACCGAGCGGCAGATATCTGCAAGCTGAGAGGTCGTTTCTATCGGTGCGTCGGCACGAATCTCGCATATCCGAGCCGCGATCTTTCGCGCAAACCGCTCCTCGCCGAAACGAGAAATAATATCGGCAATCTCGTGCTCCGGATATGTATTGACGATAACGGCGGCAGTAAGTGCAGAGCGGTCGTCCATACGCATGTCGAGCGGAGCGTTATGAATATAAGAAAAGCCGCGCTCGGGTGTGTCGAGCTGATATGAGGAAACACCGAGATCGAGCAGTATGCCGTCCGCCCGACCGATGCCGTGCTCAGACGCAACCGAGGCGAGATTTGAGAAATTATCACGAACAAGATGTACTGTATCTCCGAACGGAGCAAGCCTCTCGGAAGCCGCCAGCAGCGCACACTCGTCCTGGTCTATGCCCCACAGTCTGCCGCCGAGCTTCGGATCGAGCTGCTGTGCAATATGATAGCTGTGTCCTCCGCCGCCGACGGTGCAGTCTATATAGCAGCCGCTCGGCTTTACCTGCAGAGAATTTATTACCTCTTCGAGAAGAACGGAGACATGATTGAATTCCATATACCCTCGCGATGTACCGCTCTGCCATACATATCTATAAGCAAAGGGCAGCATAAATGTTTTGGTGATTTATTATACACCATTTCCATAATTATTTCAAGGAAAATACGGGGCATAATTGCGAATAAACGGAAAATTTACGATTTTTCCGCACCCTGCGCAGATATATCGGCATAGTATCTGCGCATAAGCTCTGCGGTACCTTTCGGCACAAGTTCGTCTATATCGCCGCCTGCGGCAAGCAGCTCGCGGACATGCGTCGAGCTGACGCTCGCCATGTCACCGTATGCCGGCAGAAATATCGTCTGTGCGTCGGGATAACGCGCACGGTTAAAGCGCGCCATTTCAAGCTCGTAAGCGACATCAGCCTCACTGCGTATACCGCGAACGATGCAGTCTATTTTCTGCTCCCGCGCATAGTCGGCAGCATACCCCTCGTATATATCTGCACTTGCTCCGTATATTCCTCCGCAGGCAAGCTCAAGCAGCCTGAGCCGCTGCTCGCCGCTGAACAGATACTGCTTTTCACTGTTGTGCATTATGACCGCATATGTGCGGTCGAAAAGCTCGGCGGCGCGCCTGATAAGCTCGGCATGACCGACCGTTACCGGATCAAAGCTGCCGATGACCATGCATTTTCGCATATCGTTACCGCCCGCTCACTGTGTCACGAACTCGCTCTGACCGTCGCCGTAGATATACAGCGTTATATAGGTCTTGGCGTATCTCGTATGACGCAGTATCCTGAGTCCCTCATGTTCGGTAGGCTCGGCGCTGCCGCTCTCAACGACGATCAGCGCGCCGCCTGTGAGCATATCACCGGATATGAGCATATCAACAGCCCGATGCGCATAGTCGGAAGCATACGGAGGGTCGATGAATACGATATCAAACCGTTCCTTGCCGGCATTTCCGCGCAGATAAGCCTCCCAGTCGCAGGTAAGGATACGCGTACGGTCATAGAGCTTTGTTTTCTGAGCATTGCGTATAATGAGCGACGCTGCATCTCTGCTTGCGTCGATGATCGTGGCGCTTGCCGCGCCTCTGCTGAGCGCCTCGAGTGCAAGCTGACCCGAGCCTCCGAAAAGGTCGAGTACACGCCTGCCCTCTATATCAAACTGTATCATCGAAAAAAGCGCTTCCTTGACCTTTTCCGCGGTCGGTCGCGTAGCCGTTCCCTCGAGTGTTTCGAGGCGCATGCCTCTTGCTGTGCCCGTGATTATTCTCATATCATGTCTGCCTTTCGATTATTATTTTCGCTGTTACCGGCTGCGCCGATAAACCGATAATTCGTTTTAAATTATTTCTGTTATTGCTTTTTCCGCTTGCCGTCCGCATGAGTCCTTGAGGCAGAGCCGCTGTTTTTTTCGTCAAAATACTCTCTGACAGCGGCGGCATCTCTGCGGGTTATTCCCGGAACGGACGCTATCGAATCCTCCTCGGCATATGAGAGCGCCGAGAGAGTGCCGAAATGCGTCATGAGCACCTTTGCCTTTGCGGGACCGATGCCGGGTATTGCCTCAAGTGATGAATGGCGCAAAGTCCTGCGCTTGGATCCGCTCATTCGCGAAACGGTAAAACGGTGCACCTCCTCCTGTATACGGAAGATGAGATTGTAAACCTCCCTCGAGCGTGCGATGCTTATCTCGCGCTCTCCGTCGGTAATAGCGCGGGTATTATGAAACGAATCCTTGACCATACCGAAAACAGGAATGTCTATCCCGTCCGCTTCAAGCTGCGCACGTACGACCGAGACATGCCCCTCACCGCCGTCGACGAGTATCAGGTCCGGCATTCCGTCCTCAGGGTGCTGATAGCGTCGGTGCACCGCCTCGCGCATCGAAGCATAGTCGTCCTGTCTGCCGCCGGTCGAACGGATGGTATAGCTGCGGTACAGCTTCTTTTCAAAGCGACCGCCGACACATGCTATCATACCGGCTGTGATGTTATCATTACCCATATTGGAGATATCAAATGCTTCTATACGCTCCGGTACGACCTCGAGCACGAGCAGCTCGGCAAGCGCAACGAGCGTATCGGTATTCTTGGCATTTTCCGCGCTGACTCTGCGCAGATATTCTCTGCTGTTCTCGGTGGCGAGTGTACAAAGCTGCTTCTGCTCGCCGCGCTCCGGCATCCTGACATGCACGCGCCTGCCCGCACATTCTCCGAGATATGCCTCGAGCAGCTCAACATCATTGGTTTCGAGCTTAAAATCAAGCAGGATGTTAGCGGGAATATACTCTCTGCGCGAATACAGATCGCACAGCGCAGCTGCGATATCCCCACTGTCGAGCAGAGCTCCGGCGCCGAAATTAAAGGAATCGCGGTCGGTTATGCTGCCGTCTCGTACATAAAACACCGACACGGCGGCATTCGCCTCGTCCTCATACATTCCGAAAACGTCATATTCCGTTCCGGGTGCGCCGACGACCTTTTGACGCTGCCACAGCTTAGACAGTGCATTAATACGGTCACGATATATCGCAGCCGTCTCAAAGAAGAGATTTTCCGATGCCTTGTTCATACGCTCGGTAAGCGAGCGGCGAACTTCGGAAAAAGAGCCGCGCAAAAATGCAAGCACATCCCGTATGACCTCTCCGTACTCCTCCTCGCTCACCTTGCCGGAGCACGGCGCGATACACCGCCCCATCTGAGCATAAAGGCAGGGGCGCTCCTTGCCTATATCGCGCGGAAAGCTGCGCTTGCAGGACGGAATACCGAATACCGTCTGCACCGTCCGCAGTATCGTATACGCGGCATCGGTGCCGGAATAGGGACCGAAATACTTCGCACGGTCGCCGATGCGCGAACGGGTCACCGTTACCGTCGGATAACTCAACCCGAGATCGACCTTGATGTACGGATAGCTCTTGCAGTCCTTGAGACGGATATTATAGCGCGGTGTATGCAGCTTTATCAGACGGTTTTCGAGCGCGAGCGCCTCTATCTCGGTGTCGGTAAGGATATATTCAAAATACCATACCTGAGAGACCATGCGCGCGGTCTTTGTATTGTGATGCGAGGAAAAGAAATATGAGCACACACGGTTGTGCAGCGATTTTGACTTTCCGATATAGATTATCTTTCCGTCGCTGTTATGCATTATATAAACACCCGGCTGGTACGGCAGCTCGCGTGCCGACTCGCGCAGCCGCTCAAGTCTGTCCTCACTCAGTCCGGAGGCGGGCATGCTCTTGATATCGCCTATGGGGGCGGTTTCCTTTTTTTGCGATGCGTTTTCTTTATCGTTCATGCCGCTCACCTCCAGTTACGTGCTGAGCAATGCCGCTGCAGACAGCGCGAAAATGAAAAAATGTTTTGTTTGCTGCCTAATGCAGGAGCCCGTATCCCGTACAATGCAAAAAGTCCGTAGATACAATCACACTGCGGCGGTGATTATATCCGATAAAAAAAGCAACCGCAGAGGCATAATGCAACTGCGGTATAGCATGCTTTTTTTACTTCTCATTATTCCGCAAATGCGGTGAAAGCCGAATATCAGTCACCGAGACCGTTTTTAATGAGCTCCTCGAGACCGTCAAGTGCGTCGGTCTCATCAGCGCCGTCCGCGATGAGTGTAATAGTCATATCATTAACAACGCCGAGCGAAAGGACACCGAGAAGGCTCTTGGCGTTAACGCGGCGATCGTCCTTCTCTACGTAAATAGAGCTCTTATAGGAATTAGCCTTCTGAATAAAGAAGGTAGCAGGACGAGCATGCAGACCGATGCTGTTTACAATTGTGACATTGCGTGAAACCATATTCAATACTCCTCTACTGCGCCACAGTATATTAAGCCGCGCTTCTTAAAAATATTATAACAGAGACGGAAAAGAAAATCAAGTATACATTTAATGTTTTTATTCGTTTTTTACGAAAAAAAACGGTCAAGCTGCACAAACGAGCATTTGCTTATTCGCCTATTTCGTTTACCGAAATCACAAGCGAGGTAAGGGCGGTTTTTCCGTTATGGAAAGTAACGGTCTTGCCGGCTGCAAGATAGCTCTTGCCTCCGAGCATGTAGCCCTCCTTTGTAAAGGTTCCCTTAGTGTCGACAGTGAGCGTAAGGTCATAGCGCTCGGGATCTGTGGTTTTTACATAGCTGCCGTCCTCGACGGTGTTGTATTTGACCGCATTCGCGACCTCTTTGTGCACGATGCTGCCAAAGTCACAGTTTTCCTGCTCCCACACAAGCTCGTCACCCTCGGATACCGCACCAACCGCAGCCTGATCTATCGAGAATACGGTGATAGTAACTCTTGCAGAGTCCTCGGCAGTAGCTTGAACAATCTTATCGGCTAAATCGAGACGCACGGCAACGGTAGCGACGGCAGCGATAATTACTATAATGATAAGCAGGTCGATTATGTTAAAGCGTGATTTTTTCTTTATGTTATTCTTCTCAGTTGACGGCATCCTTGTTCACCTCCCCGATAACCTCAATGCTCTTGCAGTACGAATCAATTCTCAGCTTAGGCAGACGCAGCGCCACAGAGGTGCCGATGCAGAATTCCTTTTTGCCTGCAAGATAACCGTTCTCTGTCTTTGTTACCGAATCGGTCTCTATCGTTACCCTCATCGTAACATAATCCGGATGCTCGACATATATGACCTCGCCTGTGCGGGAATCGTAGGAGGAACAGAGCTCGTTCTGATACGAGATATCGGTTACTGTTCCGATAGTCGTGAGCGAGTCTGCGTCGGTTACGACATCGCCTATACCGATAAGGTCGCGCCAATCCTCGCGCAGATGCTTTATCTCGACTGTATACTGAACCGAGAATGTGGCGGGCTGCGCCGTCTTCGATGCTTTAGGACCTACGACGATATAGACCAGTACGCCGAGCGCAACAAGTGCAACGGCAATGAGAATAAAGTCAATAAAGTTAAAGCGACCGCGCTTCTTGCCACCCGGCGCTTCGGTAGTCTTGTTTTCCATGGGATCATTCCTTTCTGCCTTGTATCTAATTATTAGAGAATTGTCTGCGGTGCAGCTTCGTCCGCACGGCAGACGCGGCATGCAGCATTATAGATATCGGTCGGGGGAGAGTGTGTTTTCCCTGACTGCTCGTCCGATAGCGACAGTAAATCCGATAACCATCCAGAACATAAGAAAGATGCGGTAGTTATACCACACATAGTCGGTAAAGCCCTGGATCAGCATCGACATTATTCCGCACATACCGGCAGCCGAAAGCATCCGCAAGCGCAGCGCTTCTCTGCCCTCGTAAGGATATATGTTATTTCTGCGATCGAAAAAGCTGAACGAACGGCGGAAGAACAGAGCCATCAGCGCTACGAACAGTATAAGCCCGAGAATACCGACCTCGACAAGGATCTGAAAATACAGACTGTGAGAGTGAGGAGCAAGCTCTATACCCTCATGCGAATAGAGCGGATATATGTTCTTAAAGGCTGCCTCTCCGACGCCTATTCCCGAGAAAAAGTACTCTTTGATTATCTTGCTGACGCCCTTCCAGATGCTGACGCGATATGATGTAGAGCCGTCGCTGATATTTCCGATACTCGCAAAACGTGAAACGATATTTGGGGGGAGAATAAACGGCAGTGCAGGAACAGCCATAAGACCGAACCAACCGGCGACCATGAATTTTCTCGACCATATAAGCAGGAACATTGCAGCTCCCGCGAGGAATCCGAGCCATGCACCGCGTGACCACGTAAACACAAGGCAGAGTCCGAGCATTATAAAGGTCAGCGGGTAGAAGGCGCGCTCCGTACCGCGCTTTGAGGTTATCAGCATCGCGCCGCAGATGGGGAGCATCATTACAAGATACTCTGCAAGGACATTAGGGTTGGCAAATGTGGAGACCACTCTGCCAGAGATATCCGAGAACATCGTGGTATCCTGCCATGTTGACTCCGCACTTCCGGTCACATACTGGAAAACACCGATTGCAGCGACGATTAGCGCTGCGATGAGCATTGCGGCAGCCATCCGCTCGATGCGTTCGGTCGTGCGCAGAAGATTGGCAACGAGAAAATAACCGAGCATGAAGCAGCAGAAAACGAGCGAAGCCTTCAGAGAGGCTGTTCCGCCGCTCGAAAAGAAGCCGCCGAGAAACAGCACAAAGCCGAACAGCAGCATTACGACATCAAAGCTGTCAAAGCGAAATGTTCTTTTACCGCGCAGTACCTTTATTGCATACGAGAGGGTCGTCCACAGTGTTATACCGACAAGCATCATAGTGGTCATAAACGGCAGGCACGCGAACATTATAATGACACCCGCCTCCGGAGAAGCAAGCACAATATACATAACAATAACGCCGATGATCGCGACAAATATATACAGCGGACTTACCTTAAGCGAGAGCAGCCCGAGCACCAATCCGGCTGCAAAAGCGGTATAGCCCTTATGCCGTCTGCCGCTGTACTCGAATATCTCGCGGCGTATCCCGAGAAAACGGAAAATGACCGCATCGCATGCCCTGCTTGAGCATATAGCTTCGCCGAGCGTGGCATCCGAGAAGAGCATAACGAGTGAGGCGAGGAGCAGGCACGAGCCCGCGAGCATTCTTGTGCTCTCGATATAACCGCCGCTCGTTCTTCCGAGATAGAGCGATGAAAGTGCAAGCGACAGTCCGAAGGTAAGGCAGAAAATCCCGTAATATTTCATCGTCATCGAAAAGAGCGATTCCATCCCGCGCTTGACGGTGCAGACTATTGTGCTGCTGTCAAATGCGGTCATAACGCGTCTGCGCAGCCTGCGCAGGCGGTTCTCCGATGAGGTCGTGTGTACCACAGGAGTCGGCTCACGTCCGATATCGCCGGTGAGAAACGAGCCGACAAGGCTCTGACTTGCCTTGCGATATATAAAATCGGTAAAGCGTGAGACGATCCGTACTGCGAAGCTGCCTCGAAGCAGCTCGACTATACCGCCGGAGCGCCGTTTTCTTTCGGTGCTACTTTTCAATGGAGTCATCACCATCCTTACGGAGATTTTCTGTATCGGGGGCTGTTGCATGTTCTGTGTCGGTATCGGAGGCTATATTAAGTTTGCAAACAGATGTATCCGGAGCAGTTTCGCCGTCCGGAGAGACTGCGGCATCGGAGTCGCCTGCCGCAGATGTCTGTCTGCTGCCGAGCGAGCCGAAGCTGATATGCAGCAGCTTGAGCAGAAGTAGATATACAAGCGCAGCGGGAACAAACGCCACCGCACAGATAATTATATTATAGACCGTTCCTCCGGAGACGTCAATCCCCCCGCGAAAAGCGGAAATGAGCCGAAGAACGCCGAGGCATACCGCAGCCGATACGGCGCTTGCAAGCACTATCCTGAGCAGATTCGAGAGCAGCTCACGATCAAAGAGTGCCCGAACATACTTCACCGCACCGCATATCATAACAGCGGCAGCAACATAGAAGCCTATTACGGTCGAACCGACGACGAGACATACACCGCCCAGTCCCTCCGCCTTAAAGGCAAAGACGGAAAGTGCGGCAAGCACCGCGTCGACGCCTACTCCGCAGAGCGCTGCAGTCATCGGCACCCTTCCGAGCTTCTTTGCATAGAACACACGGCTGCCGAACTCGATTATTGCAAATGCGGGCATTGCGGCGAGCAGGAGCGTCATTACAGTCGAAACCATCGAGGTATCCTCTGCGGTAAAGCCGCCGCGCATATAGAGCGCCGCAACGATCTCGGGCGAGAGCAGCATTATAACCGCCATAAACGGCAGTATGAGCGCCATGACCGAAACAAGCCCGGAGCGAACGCAGAAAACAAAGTCCCTCTCACCCTGCTCGCTCTCATCAGCCGCAAGCGCAGATAGCTTCGGAAGCGCATAGTTGCATATAGAATAGGTAAGAATACCCGATATCATTATAAATGCATTATCGGCATAGTTAAACAGCACAGAGCCGTTTGTTCCGATAAATGAAGTAAAATAGGTGGTAACTATCGTTGTGGCGGGCAGCAGCCATGAGCCCATCATGATCGCAGGCACCTGCCGCAGTGTACGCTTCATCTGCTGCGTGCGCATATGCAGTACGGGACGGAAGCGATAGCCTCCGGTGCGCAGCGGCACGGCAAGCGTCAGGAACTGAAATACCCATCCGAGCACATATGCAACCGCAAGACCTTGAACCCCGAAGCTGTCGTTGAAGAACATAAAATAGATAATGACCGTCAGATTCGAGAGTGCGCTGATCATTGCGGGAATGAGATATCTGCCCTTAGACTGCATTACACCGGTGAGCGTATACGCCGTACCGGTGAAGATGATCATCGGGAACATAATGCGCATCAGTTCGGCAGCAAGCTGCTTATCCGATGTACTTTCAAAGCCGAGCAGTGACGCTATCGGAGATGCGAGAGCTATGCCGAGCAGTGCGAGCACGCCGGTCGCTATCAATATAAAATTAAAAAATGAGCAGGAAAAATCGTCCGCTTCGGGCGAGATCTCGCCGTTTTTGCCGCGCTTGAAACTGTTATAGGCGGGAATAAAGCAGCCGGATATGGCTGTCGCAAAAAGCAGATCGAAAAATTGCAGGGGTATCTGAGACGCCACCGAAAACACATTGGCATCCGAGGACGTGCCGTAGGTAGATGCCATGAGCACCTGACGGAAAAGTCCGAGTCCCTTTGCCACGACCGTGGCAAGCATCATCAGAGCGACGGTTGCAGAGGCTCCGAGCCCGCCCTTGCCGCCTCGCGAGAGACTTTTTTTAGACATGTTATTAATTCCTCTGATTTATTTATTAAGCGTTCAATACCGCGAAATTATCACTTATAAGGCACAAGTTTATGCCGATAAAAACATCTCATGCCGAACGGCCCAAACCGCCCCGGCGAAGCCGGACGCTTGACATCGCACAGAATCAGTATATCAGGTCGGGGCGGTTCTTCAATGTAAGCTCAAGCGCCGCCTGTCTGCGCCAGCGTTCTATCTCGGCATGATTGCCGCCGAGCAGCACCTCGGGAACGCGCTCTCCGTCATAGACCTCCGGGCGCGTATACTGCGGATATTCGAGCGTACCGCAGGCAACGCTCTCGTTTTCATAGCATTCCTCGGACGGTAAAACGCCCTCGCACATACGTGATATGCAATCAATGAGAATGCATGCGGGCAGCTCGCCTCCGGTCAGAATATAGTTGCCGACCGAGATCTCCTCGTCGACTACACGATCTATCGCGCGTCGATCTATGCCCTCATAGTGACCGCAGAGAATTATCAGCCTGTCAAGCCTTGAAAGCTCGGCGGCGTGATGCTGTGTAAGCACGCGCCCCTTCGGCGACATGTACACCGTTCTGCAGCACTCGGGTGACAACGGCGCAAGAGCGAGTACATCGCGATGACAGTCGCAAACCGGGTCGGGACGGATAAGCATCCCCATTCCGCCGCCGTACGGCGTATCGTCAACGCGGCGGTGCTTATCACGACTCCAGTCGCGAAGCTGGTGCGTGTGCAGCTCGATATAACCGCCCTTCTGCGCCCTGCCGATAATGCTCTCTCCGAGTGCTGAGGTTATCATTTCGGGAAAAAGCGTAATAACGTCAAATCGCATGCCGCACCTCAATCAAAAAGCCCATCCATCATGTGAATATAGATACCCACACCGAGCTCTACACGGTCGATAAACTGCGGAACTGCGGGTATATAGCGAATCCTGCGTCGGCGTTCTTCCGACTCAGACATTGCCGGAGTCTCGGCTTCTGCGCCGCCCTCGTAATTGCATCCCGTAAAGTTGTCCGAGACACCCGGAGCTTCCGAATCATTCAGCGCGTCAAACACCTCACTGTCGAGCAATATCTCGTACATATCCTGAGCAGCTCCGTCGATATAGTCGTTTACCGCGCCGTAACGAACACCGCTGTCCGCATCTATTATCGGTAGTCCGATAAGATCTCGTACAAAATAGCTGCCCTCCGGCAGAGGGATATCCTCACGGCAGGCGTATACTATTGCACCCTTGTAGCGCATCGCAGTATCCATATCTGATATGCCGTCGAGCGACAGAACAGCATAACCTTTATGTGCAAAGCCGCCGCTGACGGTCATAGCGACCGCCTCGCCGCTCTTTTTTTTGAAATAGATCGTGCGCAGTGAGGTAAGCACCGCAGGGCTGTCGCACCACGATTCGAGCTTGAGGTTGCCGCGCACTCCGTGCGTATTGACCACCTTACCCGCCTCAAGAAGCTCGGGAATATTCCGATTTTCGACCTTCATTTCAGCGCACCGTTCCTTTCCAGCATCGTAAATGTCGCTTTTTTGGCAAAAAATACTTACATATACTCATTATTATAACCTATATAAGAAAAAAAATCAAGACTATTTTTCTTGCTTGCGCACAGACGACCGATCGCCACCTCCTGCAATACTCACCCGACAATAAAATCAAATGAATGAAATGAAGCGTTTGCAGAGAGGTTCATCAATGAATCAAATATCATTTAATAATAATTTTTGAAAACGACTTGACAAAAGCAGCATTATACTGTATTATTGTATTAGTACAGTAACACGGTATGAGGTACAAATCATCACGCGGACGGATAGAAAATTTACAATAATATATACATCCGATGTTTACAAAGCGCTCGTTTTCGGTTATAATGATGAGAAGCACGAGGCGCAGCCTCTACAAAGCGAAAGGAACCCCTTTATGGAAACAAGCGAAAACATTCTCTACCGCACGTACACAGCCGTGCGCGACAACATCTCAAAGGTCGTCGTCGGCAAGCAGGACATCATAGATAAGCTCCTCGTGGCGGTTTTCTGCCGTGGGCATGTACTGCTCGAGGACGTACCCGGCACCGGAAAAACACTGCTGATAAAATCACTCGCAGCAAGTCTTGACTGCACCGCTAAGCGTATTCAGTTCACACCCGATCTGCTCCCCTCCGATCTCACCGGAATCAACTATTATAATATGAAAAAATCCGAGTTTGAGTTTTCGCCGGGACCGGTGTTCTCGAACATAGTTCTTGCCGATGAGATCAACCGCGCCACCCCTAAAACGCAGTCGGGTCTGCTCGAGTGCATGGAGGAGCGGCAGGCGACCATCGACGGAGTGACACACCGCCTTGCAGAGCCGTTTATCGTCGTTGCGACTCAGAACCCTGTCGAGAATGCGGGCGTTTACCCCCTTCCCGAGGCGGAGCTTGACCGCTTTCTCTTCAAGACAAGCATGAACTACCCGACCCACGAGGAATGCGTTTCTATACTCGACCGATTTGACGGTGCAGACCCGCTTTCCGAGCTGAAGCCGGCAGTCGGACGCGAGGATATCATCGCATCTCAGCAGCAGCTCGACCGCGTTTATGTGCACCGCGACCTCAAGGATTATATCGCTTCGCTCTGTGAGCGCACGCGCGAGTATGACAATGTTCTGCTCGGTGTAAGTCCCCGGGGCGCGCAGAGCCTGCTTCGCGCATCCAAGGGCTTCGCTGCAATAGACGGCAGAGTGTATGTTCAGCCCGACGACATCAAGCGCGCGGCGGCGCCGGTGCTTGCCCACCGTCTTATGCTGTCAAGCACCGCAAGAATCAAGCGCGGCGCTGCGGAGAGCATCATCGCCGATATTCTCGACCGTGTCCCCGTACCCACCGAGCGCGGGCTCGGCTACTGGCAGGCAAAATGAGTCCGGCGGAATTCTTCACACGCTACGGCGGAATAATTCTCGCTGTGTTGCTTATCTCGGGCTTTATATTCGCGCTTGTACGCCTGTATCTGTATCTGAGAGCGAAAATGATAGGCAGGATAGTTTATTCACGCTCATTTTCCGAGCTCGGTGCATACGAGGGCGAGCGCATCACCATGACCGAGACGATATACAACCCTACCCCGCTCCCTCTTTTCGCCGTCAATATAGAGGGCTATATATATAACGGGATAAAGATGGCGGAATGCACGCAGGACCCGAAAAAAGCCATGCAGTATTTTTACAGCCGCTTTAATCTAATGCCCTTTCAGCAGGTAAAGCGCACGCACAACGCGGTCTGTGCCGCTCGCGGCTACTATCGTCTCGAAACTGTCGATATCTACGGCGGCGGTAAAACCACCTATATCGACGCGCCCGCAGAGCTGTATATCTACCCACGTATCCTTCCGCTTCCCGAACGAGTCGATCCGGTAAACACCCTGCAGGGCGACCATACAACACGCCGCCATCTCATTTCCGACCCGTTTACCTTTAACGGAATACGGGCATATGCTGCCGGAGACCCGATGAACAGCATAAACTATAAGGCGACAGCACGCAGCGGCGGATGCGACATATCCTCTATTCGCGTCAACAGCCGCGAATTCTGCGCGAATCGCGCGTATATGGTCTATCTGAATTTTCAGCTCGTCGGAGAGAGCATTGCCTCAGAAGTGTACAATTCAATGATGGAGCTCGGGCTGTCGTTCGCCTCGGATATCATTCGCGAGGCGGCGTATAACGGACACCGTGCGGGCTTCGCCACAAACGCCGCTACTATCGACGGAGACGGATATATTCGTTATCCGCTCTCAGGCGGTGAGCTTCACCTCACCGAGATACTGCGGAGCATGGCAAGGATCCGCCTGCGGAGCGGGGTGTCCTTTGCAAGCCTAATCGAAGAGGATCTTGCAGCCGGAATAACGCAGACCGAGGTATATATCCTCACGCCGGGCACGGATGAAAATATCGATCTGCTCGCCTTGCGGCTGCGCGAGGCCGGGAACTCGGTGCTCTGTGTACCGCTGCCGGACGAGCACAAAAAACGCCGTGCGGATGAAGAAAAGCAGGAAAACGAGCGCATACGCAAGCGACGCGAGGAAGAAAATATCCGTCTGCGCCGCCGCGAGCTTGATGCGATAGAGCGCAGACTGCGCAGGCAGGGTGTTCGAAAAGAAAGCGCGCGAAGCGCAGCCGTTCAAAAGCTCGCCTTTGATCTCGGCATAGATCCCGCCGAGCTTGAAGAGGAGGACAGAGCCGCAGATCATGATGAAAGCGGCAATGGTGAAAACGGCAAATGATACCCGCCGCGAGCGCGCTGTTTCACACTTGTTCGATTCCTTCTGCCCTGCGTCCTGCGCCAGATGTTTAACATCCGGTTCGGAGATGCTCGTCGGCATACAGTCTTATACCGACATTACACCGCAAAAATAATTTACTTAAACTATTGTGCGAGGCAGCACAGAAACCGCTCTCGCGCGAACAAACGGTAAGCAAATGAAATTATCCGAAAAAAAATACGATAAAAAATCAGAGCAAAGCAACAGCGAAAAAACATTTTTCGAGAGTGCAGCGACACCGAAGCCGAAAAAGGCGCACGGTCCGTTCATTACCTCCGTGCTTACACATAAGGCACTGACCGTCCGCTGCGTGGTTTATATGCTGCTGTCGATAATAAGCTATTATTTTCAGTATGCGATATACATAAGCGAAAGCTATACAAAGCTGAGATATCTGCGTCAGCTGTTTGTCGTAATATCTGCGCTCTTCCTTGTTGCTTTTCTTGTTGCACTGAAACGGCTCACACCGCGCAGCCTGATACTGAACAAGCTGAGAGCCTTTGCCGCAGCCACCGGCATCACCGCAGCATTTGAATCGGTGGTAAAGAAGCTGCATAAGCTGTTCGGGATTCCCGAATACGAACGCATCGACGGCAAGGATGCAAAGAGCTTTATATTCCGCAGCGGCGAGCGGCGCAGGCGCTCCGGCGCGCGTGCATATGCGGATAAGCGCAAGTGGCGCGACATGACGACCCCGGCGGAGCAGCTGCGGTACATCTATTTTAAATTTATGAAAGCAAGGATACGCGACGGATATGTTTACGATCCCGTACGCACTCCGCGCGAGCACAAAAAGCTGATCGGAGACAGCGTCGTGACCGATGACTTTATACACAGCTACTGCGATGCACGCTATTCCGGCGGGACCGCGGCGGTAGGCGAAGAGGATGTTGAGCGCGCACTGCCGCTCGTATCCAAAAACGGCAAGATATCTTAGCCTGTCGCATATTCAGGAGGCAATACGAAGCATATCGGATCAAAAAGCCGCAATGCTAAATAATATTTCAGGGACGACGTAATGTTTATGGAAGATATCAGGGTAATTATCGACGATGCCGCCGCGCGCGGCATCTATCGAAAAACAGTGCTGTCACGCAGCACGGACAAGAGCATAAGGCGCTGTACGGTATCGCTCTTCCGCAGCTCGCACGGACAGACAGAGGCGCAGTGCGAATATCTGCGTCAGGACGGAAAGGCGGTGCATGAGAATTTCCCGCCGGAGCTGCTCGGTAAGCGTATAACGGAGCTGCTCTCCGGCTACCGGCAGGCTGACATACTGACAACGGCGGGCAGCTGCACCGTCATGATATCACACAGCGGCAGCATGCATATTAAAAACGGTATCAAGACCGACGGCGGCGAGCGCGCCGAGCTGAAAACACACGACCGTGACAAGCAGAGATTTCTGTCGCCCGACGCCCCGTTCCTCCGTCCGCTCGGAATATCCGATGAACGAGGCAGGGTGCTCGACAGCAGGCGGTCGAAATACAGACAGATAAACCGCTTTCTCGAGCTGCTCGACGATGTTTATCCGAAGCTGCCGCAGAAGGGTACTCTGACCGTATGCGATCTTTGCTGCGGTAAGAGTGTTCTTGCCTTTGCCGTTTATCATTATCTGACATCGGTTCGCGGGCGCGAGGTGGATATGTACGGCGTTGACCTGAAGCCGGATGTTATCGAGCTGTCGGAGCGCATAGCTCGTGAGAGCGGCTGCACCGGACTGCATTTTGTTTGCGGCGACGTATCGCGCTTTACCCCTCCCTCGCCTCCGTCGCTCGTTCTGTCTCTGCACGCCTGCGACACCGCGACCGATCTTGTTCTGTCGCTCGCGGTTCGGTACGGAGCGAAGGTCATTCTCTCAACGCCCTGCTGCCATCACGAGATTTTCTCGCAGCTCTCAGAGCTGCCGCCGATGCTTGCACCTGCATACTCTTGCTATCCGATACTGCGCGGCAAGCTCGCAGACAGTCTGACCGACGGTCTGCGCTGTGCGCGGCTCGAGATGGAGGGCTACAAGGTTCAGACGGTCGAGCTTGTCGATCCTGACGATACTCCGAAAAATGTACTCATACGCGCCGTTCGCGGCAGATATCCCTCCGAGGCAAAGCGAGCAGAGCTTCACGCTGCTTATAACGCGACACTGAAGGCATTCGGAATCTCACCGTCGCTCAACCGACTGATAAATGCTGATAGAGACCGATAGAGAAAGACAGAAAAAACACGGAAAGATAGAGAAGAATAAGACAGGCGGCGGATCTCGAGCGCTTTAACAGTCAGTTTGCGTCCGTCATGCTTATTTCAGACTGCGCCTGAAAAATACTCTGCCGAGTGCCCGCGCCGAGAACGGGATGAGCGGATAAAGATACCCCCTGCCGCCCGGGACCGTGCTGTTCGTCGCTATCAAAGCAAGCCCGATTATCACGCCGGCAATAAAGCCCCATCCCCTGAAAAACGATATCAGTATTATCATCAGTATCCTAACGAATTTTATGGCATAACCGAGCTCATAGCTCGGCTGAGCAAAGCTGGCGAGCGCCGTAAAGGATATCAGGAGAATGACCTGAGGCACGAGCAAGCCTATCTCGACGGCAAAGTCTCCGAGTATAAGTCCCGCAACTACACTGAACGAATTTGAGAGAGCATCCGGGGTGTTTAGCGAGGCGAGCTTCAATCCGTCAACGAGAATCTCGACGAGCAGCAGCTGTGCGACGATAGGCATTGCATAATCGTCACGAGGAACAATACACCCGAGCCACGCAGGCAGCGAATCGGCATAATCGAGCGCGACCAGCCACAGCGGAATGAGAAGTATAGAGCCGAGCAGAGTTATCAGACGCACGAGACGCAGATACGTTCCGACTGTCGGAGGAAAATAATAATCATCGCTCTCCTGAAGAAAATCAAAAATTGAGGTCGGCAGTATCATGGCGGACGGCGTATTGTCGCACATCAGTATAACGCTGCCCTCCATCAGCATTGCCGACGCAGCGTCGGGTCTCTCGGTATAGCGTATCTTCGGAAACGGATTAAGCACCGAGCGACGCACGAGCAGCTCGCTTATGCTCTCCGCACTGAGATTCACAGCTCCGATATCCTTCATTTGAGCAAGTCGCTCGCGAACGGCTTTTACAAGTCGCTCATCGGCAACTCCCTCGACATATGCTATCACGGTATCGCATGCGGTGCGCTTTCCGATGCGCATCAGCTCCATCCGCAGCTCGGAGCAGCGAACTCTGCGGCGGATAAGCGCGGTATTATTTATCAGCACCTCGCCGAACCCGTCGTGCGGTCCGCGCAGCACCTTATCCTTTTCCGGTTCGCTTATCCCCCTCGCATGATATGTGCGCGCATCAATAACCGTACCGCAGTCCCTGCCCTCGGCAAGCATAACGGCACCGCCGCAGAGCACCGCCGTAACAAGCGAACGAATATCGGTAACAAGATCAAGCTCAATGTACGGAATGTTCGTTCCGAGCTCCTCGACCGATGTGACGGATGCGACATATTCAAAAATCTTTGACATCGAATTTTCATTAACAAAGCCGTCGATATAGTAAAATACGGCACGCCCGCCGCCGAAGCATATTACACGCCGCAGCACGTCAAAGCTGCTCTGCGGCATCAGCGCTCGGTCAAGCTCCTCGCGTGCCCGCGAGAAAAAGTCATCCATTGAGACCACCTCATACACCGCATCGGCGGTGACAAACATACATTTCGCCCGATATTTTTCTATTCTATTATTTACCGCTGCGGTAGAATTATACACTGAGCCGCAGCGATATCAAAACAACGTCGCATGCGACAAAGGACAAGGAGTTACTATGGAAAGCAAGCGCATACACAAAGCAAAGAATATTGCAGTCTCCGACTGGTTCGGATATAAGGAATATAAATTTACAGTAGACGGCAGAGAAAGCCTTATAGTCTGTCCGGAGCATCCCCTCGACGGCAATCCGTGGGTATGGCGGGCTGAATTTTTCAGCGCCTTTGACTGGGTAGACAGAGCTCTTCTCGAGCGCGGCTGGCATATAGCATATCATAAGGTCAGCGATATGTACGGCAACCCCGAATCGGTCGGGATGCTGCACGATTTCTATCTGACCGTAACGGAAGAATTCGCTCTCAGCCGACGTCCCGCGATTTTCGGTTTTTCACGCGGTGCACTCTATGCGGTCAACTATGCCGCGGCATATCCGGATGAGTGCGGCATACTCTATCTCGATGCTCCGGTGACCGATGTTTTTGTTTGGCCCGGACGCTTTAAGCAGAGCAATGAATGGGCGCAGTGTAAGGAATGCTACGGCATCACCGATGCGGATGAGAAAACATTTCACGGCAATCCGAACGATATGGCGGAAAAGAACGCACGCGACGGCATTCCCTGCTTTATCTGCGCGGGTGATGCGGATACGGTCGTTGACTTTAACGGCTGCGGAAAGATATATTATGAGCGCTATCGCGCGATAAGCGACCGTATAGAGATGATAGTTAAGCCCGGATGCGATCACCATCCGCACTCGCTGTCCGACCCGACACCGATAGTAAGCTATATCGAAAAATACGCCGAAGAGCGCGGGTGCAGAGCTTGAACGGCAAGCGCGCCCTTGCGGGCGTCGTGCTGTCCGGGATCGGCGGAAAATTTCGTGTGGAAACCGAGGACGGCAACATACTGATCTGTACCGCGCGCGGTGTCCTGCGCCGCGGCGGCGGAAAGCTGCTGCCGGGCGACCGTGTAACCGTTGAGACCTGCATCGATATAAAGTTCTCCGACGTCACTCATACCGAGGACAGTACCGTAAAAGAATCAGGTGCGAGCTTTCCCGGCACTGCGGGTACGGCGCGCGACGGAAGCGACGGTGTAATTTCGGAGCTGATTTCGCGAAAGAACGAGCTTATCCGTCCGCCGCTTGCGAATCTTGAACGCATCTTTGCCGTTATTTCCTCGGCTTTTCCGGAGCCGTCAACGCTGCTTGCGGATAAGCTGATAACCATAGCGGAGCATGAGGGCATCGAGCCGATAATAGTAATAAGCAAGCGCGATCTGTCACCGGAGAACGCCGAGCGGCTGACGGATATATATATACGCTGCGGTTTCACCTCCTTTTCTCTCTCATCCGCTACCGGAGAGGGTGTCGATACACTGCGCGATTATATCGCTCATTACTGCGCCGATGGGATATCAACCTTTGCGGGCGTTTCCGGCGCGGGAAAGTCAACCCTGCTCAACGCGCTGTTCCCGTCGCTCGAGCTAAAGACCGGAGAGCTGTCCGAAAAGCTCGCGCGCGGAAAGAACACAACGCGAACCTCGGAGCTTTTTTCGCTTGATTCGCTGCTTGGCACACAGGCAGCAGCATTGAGTGTCGGCTCGCACGGATATATTGCCGATACTCCCGGCTTTAGCATGATAGATTTTACGCGCTACGACTATTACGAGCTTGCCGATCTTCCGCATGTTTTTCGTGAATTCGAGCCGTATCTTGCCAACTGCCGCTACTCGCGCTGCACTCATACGTGCGAGGACGGGTGCGCCGTTCTCGAGGCGGTCAAGACGGGTGCGATACCTAAGACGCGCCACGAAAGTTATCTCTCGATATATGCCGATCTGAAGGATAAGCGCAGGTGGAAAAAATAATACATTTCTCAGTGCTGATAATTCATCCGGGAACGGGCCGTGCCCAAGCCGAATTGACCTCGACGCAAGCACAATCATAATTCGAGCGGTCTATTTACCGTTTGCAGCAGCGATTACAAATTGCCTATCCTGTTTTTGTGTCCGCATAATACCAACACTTTTGAATTTACGGAGCAGTAAATGGAACAAAACAATATTGCCACCAAGAAGAAAAAACGAAAAAAGACGGTAATGACCGTCCTGTTTGTACTGCTGAATATAGCCGTCATAGCATGGACGGCATTCAAGGAGTTCGGAGGAAGCAGCGACAGCACGCGCTTTTCCGATGTTCGGATAAATTATCTCTTTCTCCTCCCTGCCGCACTTTGCTGCATCGGTGCAATTGTTGCCGAGACGGTCAAATACGCTTTTTTGATGAAAAAGGTAGACGGAAGAGTCGATTGGCGCGTCGCGCGGCGTGTTGTTCTGCTCGGACGCTATTACGACAACGTAACGCCGTCCGGCATCGGTGGGCAGCCGTTTCAGATATATTATATGTCTAAAAACGGCTATTCCGACGCTCACAGCGCAGCGATACCGCTCGCCGGCTTTACCTCAATGCAGTATGGTTTTATACTGCTCGCCGCCGTCTGCTTTATATTCGGCAGTTCGCATCTGAATATCAGCCTTATCAGAGTCTCATGCTGGGTTGGGCTGTTCTTTTACGCGCTGTTCCCGACCTGCATCCTGATTTCCGCACTCTTTCCGCGATTCTTTTCGCGCATGCTTTCAGCATTCATCGGTCTTTTCTCGCGCATGCATATTATAAAGGACAAAGAAGCGAGCCGAGCAAAGCTGACAAAGACATTTTCCGAATATGCCGTCAGCCTTCGCGGAATGCTTGCAATGCCGTGTGTCTCGATAGGAATAATGGTGCTGTCGGTAATATATCAGGCATCGCTCTGCTCTATTCCGTACTTTGTACTACGCGCCTTCGGCGGTACAATGGCATGGCTTCCCTGTTTCATAACGACCGTTGCAATATACGCAACCGTCACATTCATTCCGACACCCGGCAACGCAGGCGCTGCCGAAGGTTCATTCTTCGCCGTTTTTTCCGCGCTGTCATCCGGATATGTATTCTGGGCTATGATGGCATGGCGTTTCTTTGTATATTATATCTTTATTATTCTCGGCGCATTTATCTATATCAGCCGCTGGCTCGGCATAAAAAACGAAAAGGAGGAGCTCCCACGCAAGAGCTGAACCGACATGTCAGAAAAAAAGCTGAACATCGCACTTGTTAACGATACATACTATCCTAATGTCGACGGAGTGGTAAAAACGGTCGACAGCTACGCGCGAGTGCTCGGAAAGACTAATAATGTCACCGTATGCGTCCCGAGTCAGGGGAAAACCGTCGATCGCTTTTCGTACCGCGTTATTCGCGTGACGAGCCTGCCGGTGCTGCGAACCGTTTTCAGACTTACACTGCCGCGCTGCAGCTCCGAGCTGCGCAAGTATCTCCGTAATGCTGATATAGATATAGTTCATCTTCACTCGCCGTTCGCGCTCGGCAGATATGCTATGCGCGCGGCAAAGCGGCGCGGCATCCCGACAGTCGCCACGTTTCACTCAAAATTCTATGATGATTTTATCAATTATACTCACTCACGCCTAATCGCTCGCTGCGAAGTCCGTCACATAGTGCGCTTCTTCGAGCGTGCGGACGAGGTATGGGCAGTTAGCAACGGCACAGCGCAGACGCTCCGTTCTTACGGCTATACCGGACCGATACATCTGACCGAGAACGGCACCGATTTCTCGTACCCGGAGAACGCAGAAGAGCTGAAGAAAAGAGCGATCGAGCATTTTCAGATACCTAACGATAAGCCTATCATTCTTTTTGTCGGTCAGCAGATATGGCATAAAAATCTCAGACTCATCATTGACAGCTGTGCTCTGCTCAAGCAGCGAGGAGTGCCGTATCGCGCGATTATCGTCGGTATGGGGTACGATGCCGAGGCGATAAAGCGTCACGCCCGTGAGAGCGGACTCGGCGAAGAGGACATGCTCTTTACCGGAATAATACGCGACCGCGAGCTGCTTGCGGGTCTCGAGCTGTCGGCATCTCTCTTCTACTTTCCGTCTATGTATGATAATGCGCCGCTCGTTGTTCGTGAGGCATCGGCAATGCATCTGCCGAGCGTATTGCTTCGCGGATCGAATGCGGCAGAACCTACCCGCGACGGAGAGAACGCAATACATGTTCCAGATGAAGCATCGGCTGCTGCCGATATTATCGAAAAATATCTCTCCGAGCCTGACCGTCTCCGCGAGATCGGGCTGCGGGCAAGCCGTACGATAGGCAGACGATGGGATGAGATAATTCCTACGGTATACAGCGACTACCTACGTATAAATGCAGAGCATACGGCGCAGCAAAGTAATTGATCGCGCTGCATCGTACATATACCGTCTTTTAAGCAATAAATCACAACATATAATGATAAAGCACACAGCAAGCCGTTCCGGGACTGCCGGAAAGCCGTTGTGTGCTTTACTATCTTATATCATTTAAATTACAAACGTACAAAGCAAAGGCGCACCGCGCTCACAATGACCGACAGTGAGTGAGCGCGGTGCGCGGAAAAAATGAAAAATTAAGACAATCAATTACTCGGCATCCGAGCTGTCGTCGGTGTCGGTATCTTTATCTGCATCATCTGTATCAGCGGCGGAAGTACCGCAGCAGCCGCAATCATCATCGGTGTCGCAGCCGCAGTCGCAATCCTCAAAATCGCAGCAATCGTCGATATCGCAATCATCATCGTCATGGCAGAGAGCGCAGCAGTTCGAATGATATTTATCAAAGAAGTACTTAGCCGCAAGATAGATAAGCGTTGCAGCACCGACAACGGCGGTGATGATAACAACAGCCTTTACTGCGCCGGATTTCTTCTCAGGTTCCTTCTTGTAAATGCACGGAATATTCATTTTACTATCCTCCAAAAAATAAATTTATATTATATGGTAACTTATATTCTTCTCAACATTTATATTGTAACACGTAAGTTACCGTCAGTTGTGAATACATTGTAACATTTAATAAAAACAAGAACAAAGCTCAATCATTTTCGGTTGTATCGTCAGTCTCACTCCCGACGGCATCCTCGGTCTTTACATCCCTTTTTCGATCGAGTATAAGCCGATTGACCGATTCTTTTGCGAAATAGTTGATGATTGTGGCAATAGGCGCTGCAATGAACATAAACGGCGTTCCGAAGAGTCCGCCGAAGAATACCACTGCTATTATCAGCAGCTCGGGATCAATGCTGCATGTAGTCTTGAGTACATATTTTTCTATCAGCTTTGAGTCGATAAGATGGATAGCTACAACCACAACGAGATAGAATAGCAGCTTCCCCGAATCGGCAAGCAGAACGATAAACAGCCCCGGAAGCAGACCGATGAATATTCCGATATACGGAATAACATTCATTATCGCAAGAATAATACTGTTAAACGGAGCGAACGGAATGCGGAAAAGCGAGAGCAGCGCCACGGACAGCCCCCATATTATCACAATATCAATCAGCTTTCCCGTAATATAGCTGTTATATACCTCAAAAATGAAGCTGCTGTTCTCCTTTATCCTGTCAACCACCTTCCGCGGCAGAACGGCGCGCAGCAGTCTGCGGCAGACACGGAGCAGCCGCTCGCGGTCGATAAGCAGATATATTGCAATGACTATACCGAGGAAGATATCCATGGTGACCGAAACCGAGCTTTTAAGAACATCAAGCACATACGGAGTAAGATCCGTAAGCGACTCGGTTATTCCGGAAATGAAGCTCTTGATCATTCCGAGCAGCTGATTCGGAAGCAAATTCTCATCGCCGGTGTTCAGGCTCTCCATCAGACCGGTTATGCTTTCGCTCAGATCGAGATACTTGACGCGCAGATTCTCGTAGCTGTCGGTTATCTGCGGTATCATGACCGAAATAAACAAAACAATAACGAGAATAACAGCAAGCATCGCGATAATTATCGACAAAAGTCTTGCGCTCTTATTGACAGATGAACCGCTCGAAGCTTTATGCCCTGATTCCTTTTTTCGCCCGAGCCTTCTCCGGACGGACGAGGCAAGCGCCGAAAAACCTCTGCTTGCCTTTTCGGAAGCCGGACGAGACGAGCGGTCTGACGCACCGGCGGCAATATCGATCTTTTGCTTTTCTGCCGCGCGCGCGGCGTGCCTTTTAGCCATACCGGCAAATGCCGAAGTGAGATAATGCTCTATCGAATTCTGCATAGGGTAAAGCGCGAGAGCGATAAAAAAGCCTACAAACAGAGGAAACAAGGCGCTGAAGAATGATCCGACAACTCCGAATATAGACTTATAGTGCAGCAGAAACACGAGGCAGGCGAGAGCAAACAGAATAACGAGCACGACCTGGCGCGTAATACCGCGATGCTCCTCCTCAAACTTCATTCTCTTCATCGACCATTCACCTCCCCGCCGTTTTCGTTTTTACCGTCTTTTGCGTTCCCGGCGGAATCTTTTTGCTGCACGGTCTGCAAATCATCGGTGCACTGCCCGTCCGTTTCCGAAGCGTCTGCGCCTTCCTCCGAAATTTCCGAATTGTCTTTATCACCTATATCTTCAGAAGCATCGCTCACACCGTCCGTAACGCCGACAGCGGCGGAGCGACGGGTGGTTTCGAGCCTGCCGAGCAGCTTGCGCAAAATGCTCGTTATCAGCACATAGAGCGGCACTCCTATAAACATTCCGACTACGCCGAGCAGATCGCTCATTACAGTGATGGCTATAATAACTCCGAGCGAGCTGATACCGATAGAGTCGCCGAGGATCTTAGGACCGATAACATTACCGTCAAGCTGCTGAATGATAATAACGATAATAACAAACAATATCAGCTTTGCAGGGTCGGCGATGAGCACGAAAAACGCACTCGGTATAAGCCCGAGTATCGGTCCGAAGAAAGGGATTATATTCGTCACGCCGATAATAACACTGATAAGCTGATAATGCGGGATGCCGACGATCATCAGCGTTATGAACGTAATTATTCCTATAATAAGCGAATCGAGCAGCTTTCCGACAATAAATCCGCCGAAGGTCTTGTCCGAAAAAACGGCATAGTCGATAAAGGTTTCCGCAGCCCTTTCAGGCAGCAGCGCGCGCACGAGCTTTTTGCTGCGGTCGGCAAAGCGTTCCTTTGCAAACAGAAAATATACCGAAATGACCGTTCCGATAATGATATCCTGCACCGTTCCGAAAAGTCCGGTAAGAAATGATGTAATATAAGGGGTGATGCTGTTAATGAGTTCATACGAGTTGCTGATAAACTCGCCTGCCGATTTGGTCAGCTTTGCGGTATCTATGAAGCTGAGCTTTCCGAGCGTCGAGACAATAAAAGTCTGCACCGAGGCAATGTACGAATCGGCTTTGCTCATCAGATCCTCGTAGCTGTTTATCATCTGCGGAATAACGATAAGCATGAGCAGCACTATAACGCCGATATAAAACACATAGGAAACGATAATGGCAAGTATACGACGCAGCTTTGCGCCAATGCGGAGAGGAATGCGGGACAGCAACTTTTCCTCTATCAGCTTCATAAACGGGTTGACAAGATATGCGATGACAAAGCCGACAATAAGCGGTGACAGCGTGCCCATAAGGCGGGAGAGAAATGCGATCACCGTTTCGAGGTTGAGCACGGCAAAAACGCCGAGCGAGGCTACGGCAATCATAACGCAAATATACGCCGTCAGCGACGAATATCTGTTTTTTTCGGTTGAATTTCTGCTGTTTTTCATTATATCCGTACAGCTTTCGCCTGCGAAAGCATCCCTTTCCCGCGCCGTCGCTCGAAGCGTGCGCAAATTTAAATCATCTGCGGTGCAGCACTACCGATTCGTTATTGTATTGAAGGGATATGTGCGCACCTAAACGGCATTGAAGAACCAAGCCACCGGATCGTAATATCACTGCAAGGGCTGAGCCGCATATTTATAATAAGGTGAAAACGGACTGTAAAAACGCATTTTGACAGTCCGTTTTGTAATAAAGGGGATATCTCGTAAGTCCGGTGCGCTCGTCTTCGACATCCCCCTATATGGGTCAAAAACGAAATTCTTCTTCGCTTGCCGTTTCGTCGATCGGGATCATGTAAGGCTCATCGTCCTCATCCTCGTCATCCGAATCGTCCTCATCGTAATCATATGGATCAAAGCCGTCGAATACATCCGAGCTCTCCTCGGCAAGGCGGAGCGTATATGCTGTTACCGCGCCTACTGCGGCTGCAATGCCGGACAGCGCCGCAAATATAGTTGCTGTGGTCTTTTTCTTGCCGATAAGGCACAGCAGTGCGCCTATAAGCGATACTCCTGCGCAGACAAAGGACGCTATCGAAGCGATAAGCGATACGTTTTTACCGTCAAAAAAGCGAGATCTCATAATGCACCTCCGTTAATTGATAAGTATTTTCATATTATTTAATAACGTGCCGTTCAGAGCGGCGCGATTATTTATTATTCGCAACATTCTGCTTGAGATAAGCGTTGATAAAGCCGTCAATATCACCGTCCATTACCGCGGTAATATTCCCGTTTTCGTAGCCGGTGCGGGTATCCTTTGCAAGCGTATAAGGCATAAATACATATGATCGTATCTGTGCGCCCCACTCGATGTTGGTCTTTACGCCCTGAATATCCTCGATCTTATCGAGCTTTTCGCGCTCCTTGATCTCCATGAGCTTGGACTTAAGCATCTTGAGCGCCGTTTCCTTGTTTTGAAGCTGGCTGCGCTCGGTCTGACAGCCGACTACGATTCCGGTAGGAATGTGAACGATTCTGATAGCCGAGTCGGTCTTGTTGATATGCTGACCGCCTGCGCCGCTCGAGCGATGCGCAGTGATCTCGAGATCCTCGTCACGCAGCTCGATCTTTCCGTCGTCATCCGAAAACTCGGGCATTACCTCGACCGATGCGAATGAGGTCTGCCGCCTGCCGGAAGCATCGAAAGGCGAAACGCGGACAAGCCGATGGACACCGTTTTCGCTCTTAAGATAGCCGTATGCATTTATTCCCTCGATAAGAATGGTAGCGCTCTTAATACCCGCCTCATCGCCGTCGAGCCAGTCTATGAGCTTTACCTTAAAGTTGTGGCGCTCAGCCCAACGTGTGTACATACGATAAAGCATCTGAGCCCAGTCCTGAGCCTCGGTTCCGCCGGCACCGGGATGGAACGAAAGAATGGCATTATTGGAGTCATACTCGCCCGAAAGCAGAGCCTCTATACGCTCGGAAGCCTCGGCCTCGGTTATAGCCTTGACCTCTGAGAGCACCTCCTCGGTAACGCTGTCATCGCCCTCCTCGAGAGCCATTTCGATAAGCACAAGCGTGTCCTCATAGCGAGAGACAAGCCTATCGTAGCGTTCGACCTTGTCCTTCTTGACCTTGAGCTCCTTCAATACCTTGCCGGATTCTGCGGCATCGTTCCAAAAGTCGGCTGCCGAGGTCTTGCTCTCAAGCTCCTCGACCGATTTTTTCGTTTCTTCGATCTGAAGAGCCGAGCCGAGGTCGACTATTTTTTCCTTCATGTCAAGAAGCGTTCGCTTTGCTTCATCAAGTTCTATACTCAATTTACGGTATCCTCCAAAAAATTAATAAAGCGCCTATATATATCTGCGCAGGTGCGTCCTTTATACAATAGCCGTACATTACTGCAGTGCAGCTAAAATGAACGCGCCATGTGCGAATCGAATATCTCTGCCTGTATATCTGCGCCGCTGCGCTCGCCCGCCCCGACAACAAGGTCGCGAAGTACGCGACACACGGGAAATTCGGTCTCATAATGCCCCGCCTCAATAACGGTAAGCCCGAGCACATCGGCATCGATCCGCGCGTGATGTCCGGCCTCACCGGTAACGAGGACATCCGCCCCCGCCGCAAGCGCCGCCGAAATAAAATCCTTGCCTGCGCCGCCGAGAACGGCAACACGTCGAACCGGTCGATCGGACGGTATGAGCGTGACCGTATCGGCACCGAGCGAGTGCTTTACATAAAGCGCATAATCCGTCGCGGAAAGCTCGGTGTGCGGCGTACCGACAGCCCCCATTTCATCGGTAAGCGGCTGCGTTTCGATCAGCCCGAGCCTCGCTGCAAGCGCAGCATTTACACCGAAATCCACAGCATCAAGACGGGTATGAAACGACATTACAGCCGTATCCGCCTTTATAAGCGATATATACAGCGGATCGATAACATTTCGCACAGGCTTGAATATAAGCGGATGATGTGAAACGATTACTTCACACCCGGTCTCGACGGCACGCCTTGCGGCAGCGGGGGTAACATCGAGAGTTATTAAAGCGCGGTGCACCTCACGCTCGGCGTTCGGGAGCAGCATAAGTCCGTCGTTATCCCATTCGCAGGAGAGCGACGGAGGTATCTGTCTATTAAGCTCGGTATAAAGCTCGCGTACATTCATAACCGCAACCTTCAGCCTTTCTTATGTTCGGTATCTGCGGGATTGTCGCAACGCGCCGCAGCAGTCATCGCCCGAAGCTCGGATATCGTATCCGAGAGCTGCGTGAGTATGTCGGTCTTATCCGTATAGGTACGGCATCTGACCGAGTGCGAGAGCTCCGCATCATCCATATCGACATCCGGGGCATCGCTCTGCATCACCGAACTAGCAAGTCCGTCTCTGCGGCGCTCAAGCCGCTCTGCAGCCATTGCGGCATGATCGGCAAACAGCGACATATCGGTATGATGCTCGGGCATGCCAACGATCAGCTGCGCCTCAGTGTATTCGGCAGTTTTGCCGGCATATCCCGCCTCAATGACCGAATAAAGCCGCTTGCCGTCGCGCGCAAGATGCTCTGCCGCGATCGAAAATCCGTTCTGAGCAAGATAACGGCGCAGCGATTCGGCGCGTGTCATCGGCTGTAAAAACAGTCGAACATCTCCGCGCAGATAAGGCGCCTCGGATATTATCCTTGCGATAAGCTCGCCGCCCATCCCGCTTATTACAACGGCATCCGGCGAATATACCTCAACGCCGTGAAAGCCGTCGGTCAGCACAAGCTCAACCTTATCGGACACTCCGTAGCGCTCTGCATTTCGCCTTGCGCTGTCAAGCGGTCCCTGCCGAATATCACATGCCACAGCCCGCTCCGCCTGCCCGCGCAGGAGCAAGGCTATCGGGAGCAGACCGTGGTCGGTTCCTATATCGGCGACGATGCATGCACTGCCTATCGCCTCCGCGATACAGCCGAGTCGGCTGTCAAGGGTGATATTCAAGACTCAGGCGTTAGCCTTTCCCTCAAGAAAGGTGTTGAGCTTTTCGACAAGTGCGTCTGCATCGGTTCCGTGAACCTCGCATGCATCCGCGATAGACTCGCCTCTCGAAGCGGGGCAGCCGAGGCAATGCATACCGATATCAAAGAAGAACTGAGCGGTATCTACATCAAAATCAAGAACGTCGCCGATAAGAGAATCCTTTGTAACCTTCATTTTACTATCCTTTCACGGGCATAATGCCCTGACACAGTTGGAATTTACGGCATCACCGCACAAATAATGCGGCGCCGAGAATATTTACTTACAATAAATATTATACCCGCCGCACGGCAAATTGTCAAGAGGCAGCGCAGGTCTCGACACTGTTATATTCATATATATCCATAATTACAATTTTCTCTTGAATTCTCCCGTATCTGATGTTATAATATCTATGAAAAATATACGCAGCCGAGATTATTTTGCTGCAAAAGTGAGGAAAAACAAGATGGACTGTCTTTTTTGTGAAATTATCGCCGGAAATATACCGTCAAACAAGCTGTATGAGGACGACCGTGTGCTTGCTTTTTACGACATCAACCCGCAAGCGCCCGTTCACTTTCTCGTGATACCGAAAGCACACATTGCCTCTGCCGATGCCATTACCGCAGATAATGCAGAGACTGTCGCATACATTTTCTCGCTCATCCCCGCCCTTGCGGCGAAGGCGGGCTTGACCGGAGGCTACCGCGTTATAACCAACTACGGCCCGGATGCATGCCAGTCGGTGCCTCATCTTCATTTTCATGTTCTCGGCGGCGCTCAGCTCGCCGATAGGATGGCATAACCGAAATATACAGTCGCGCCGGCGCGCAGCGTTTTTGCGGCAGCTTCGCCGCTGTTCGTCGCACTACCTGAGAAAACGACCGAGGTATAGCTAAAGCCATAGAATAATTCTTTCCGAAAGGAGCAGGATCAAAATGGGTATCACGAAGCGTTTTCTGTGTACCGCGCTCTGCGCGATACTCATTCCGTCCGGTGCTCTTGCGGCGGAAAATGAACAACGTGCCGAAACCGTCGACGGATTTGTTCCGGCATCGGAGCGGGCGCTGTATGACGGCGTTACGCTGCGCAGCTATGACCTTTCCGACCGGCTTCTTGACACGACCGATACAGGCAGAACGGTGTCATGTTACGGCATTCAGGATTTCAGCGCGGTCGAGTTTGATCCGGCGCAGACCGACCTTTATCTCGACCTTGTCCCCGGAGGTCCGGCACTCGGAAAGCTGAGCACGGTAAGCGACACAGTTCATGCTTTTGCCACCTCGGCATCGGACGGAAAGATTCCCATCGCCGCGATAAACGCCGGTATAAGAACCGAGAGCTACATACTCTCCCGCGATCGCGACATCACATATAACGGTGTGACCTATGCTAAGAACGTAAAGAGCGGCATAGTACTTCCCTGCGGCTTTACCGTAGTAAACGGCGAGATCATTTCCGGCGCTCAGATCGAGCAGGAAACTCCGTATTCGGCTCGATATTCTTTCGGTATAACAGGCGACCGCATCCCGTTCCTTGCGCTGCCCGAGGTAATAATCACTGTCTCCGGTGCCGCCGACAGCTTTGTTACCGATGCACTCAACCGCCTGCCGGTCGAGGATGCAGTCATAATCTATACCGACAAAGGTCCGGAGTATAATCAGGCGCTCGACGATGCATATGAGGTTGTCGTCGACTGTTCCGACAATTATACCGTCAGGCACGGCGCGGAGATCGTCGGTACCGTAACCGAGATTTATGCGCCGGGCGGCAGCGATCCGCAGATGAAGCCAAATCGTATTATTATGACGGCAAGAGGCGACTCCGCGGTATCGAAGATCTCCGGTTATTCAGTCGGTGATACGGTACGTCTCGACATAGAGGTGTCCGACGCGCTCGGACGCTCCGATGAGCTGCTCATAAATGCCGAATCCGCAACCGGCGGTCATCTTCCGCTCATGATAGACGGCGAGCCGTGTTCATACGAAAATCTTCACCTGACCGAGCGCTGCTCCGCATCGATCATAGGCTATACCGAGAGCGGCAGTATTATGCTCATATCTCTCGACAGCAGTAAGGATAACGATCCCGAGCGGCTTTTCTCGATATCTCAAATGTCATATCTTGCCCGCGAGCTCGGTCTCGTCAATGCTCTGCTGCTCGACATCAGCGACTCTGTAACCATGACGGCAGCCGACGGTGACGGCTATGACCTTGTAAATATTCCGAACGGCGGAGACGAACGCCCCGTGACCGGCACGCTGATACTCTCGCACGGAGCAGCAGGCAACGCACAAGGAGATTTTGATATTCCTAAGCTCGTTCGGTTCGATGAGGACATATCGGCGCTGCGCTTTTCAGACAGCTCAATGCACAAATATCTGCGTACAGGCAGCGGAGGACACATCGACAACGACGGCAATGTTTGCTATGACAGCATCGACAAAGCACTGCATATGAGCGCGGCGGAGACCGATGCCGCACTCTCACTCCGCTATATATACGCAGAGCAATGTCTGAATCTATCGGAATACCGATATATTTCCGTTATCTATCGCACGGATGATCTGCCTGACAGACCGGACGGCAATCCCGATGAAGGCGGCAGAGCTACCGCGCAGTCTATGACGGTGCGGCTCATGCTCATGGACGGAACATATCTGCCGGAGCAAGATATAGACCTTTCCCTGCCGGACAAAAAATATCGCTATGCATTGATTGATCTGTCACAGCTGCCGGGACTCGGCGGAGAGCTTTGCGAGCTTCGGCTTGAGCTTTCATCGAGCGTCGGCGCGGAGGTATCGCTCGGCTCGGTAGCGTTGTTTGAATCGCACTCGGATGCCGTTCTCGGGTCGGCACGCCTTACGGCGGAGGTAAACGGTGATCCGTATATCCCTCTCGGCGATGTCAACGGCGACGGAGCAACGGATATTAAGGATATCGTCCGCCTGATGAAATCCATCTCCGGCGGTACGGTCGAAACGACTCATACCGACATAAACGGTGACGGAGTGACCGATGTGCGGGATATCATACGGCTGATGAAAATGATATCGGAGAGCTGAGCTCGCATCTGTTTGCTAAAAAATAATAGCTATTACGGTATTCCCGACACGCGGATAACGCGCAGCTCGGGAATACCGTTTTATTTTATCTCAGCCGAATATGCGGCACGGCACATCGGTTTTCGCTCCGTTTTTTCGCAGATTAAGACATTACGCTGTTCACTCTGCGTACCTCGCAAGCCGGAATAGCGTTCGAAAACGGTCATGCCTCTTTATCCTCGGAGGCGAAGCGCCCGTATACCTCGCTCGTCGGCACGACATAGACAAAAGCGCCCTCATCCGCCTCGCGTATCACGCTGCGCAGTATAAGCAGATCGTACCGTGTCACAACACTGACCGCAATAGTCTGCGGCGTACCGGTATAGCCGCCGCGGGCGCAGCCGAGATAATAAAAGCTGTGAATGCCGCGCTCGCGCAGAGCAGCCGTCACCCTCTTACCTTCGGAGGTGATGACAGTTACGGTGATACGGTGCTGCTGCGCATAAAAGCTATTCATAGTTTTGCTTTCGGCGTAAATAGCGACCAGACTGTACAGCGCAAGCTCTATGCCGAAGCACAGCCCGGCTGCCGCAATTATTATTCCGTTCAGAACGAGTCCTATTCCGCCGACCGTTTTGCCGGTCCTCTTTCTGATATAAAAAATAATAAAGTCCGTTCCTCCGGTGGAAAGCCCCGCACGAAAGCACAGTCCCATTCCGCAGCCGCCGATAACCCCGCCAAACACGGCGCAGAGCAGCGGATCTGACGTTATATTCAACGGCGGAAGCAGTCGCAGAAACATCGCAGACGTGCCAAGCGCAAGGAACGACAGCAGAGTGAAGCGTTTACCGAGAGAAAAATAGGCAAAAACGGCAAGCGGTATATTTATCGCAAGGATTAGGAAATATATCGGAATTCCATGCGGCAGCAATCGACCGGAAAGCGCCGACAGAAGCTGTGCAAGTCCGGTCACACCTCCGGTATACAGTCCGGCAGGCGAGAGCAGACTGCCGACGGATATTGCCGATCCGAGCCCGTAGACGAGCGCGGCAAAAACGGCATAGATAACAGAGCAGCTGAAAGCCGCCGACCAAACGGCTTGGACGGGCAAAATGAACAGTATACGAAATCGGGCTGCCGAAATTGTAAACAGTGAGATCATATTCAGATTTGAATAGCTATACATCTGCCGGTGTCTGATGCGCTTGCCGCAAAATTATCCCGAACCGTTTGTTATGCTGTTGGAAAGGGCTGATTTTTGTCGAAGGCATAAAGTAAGAGCGCCCGGCAAGAAAACGAACCACAGCATAAGATTGCTGTTATCGCCGATTTGGGGACTTGCAGGAGCTTCTGCATTAGAATTTGCCGCAGATTTAATTTCAAATTCCGTACTGCATTCGCCGTCGCTGTAAACCACGGTCAGCATATGCTTGCCGACAGAAAGCGAATCGAGGTAATCGGTATTCAAGATTACGACCGTAGAGCCCGAAACCGCCTTGTATTTATCCGAGACTAACTATTAAATGTCAAGCCCCCAAAAGAAGATTGTGTAAAAAATGCGCCGCCCTTGACAAACAGCATACAGATGCTGAGAAAAGACAGCGAGGGCGACGGAGAGAGCAAGACAACAAAGCCGGAATGCGCCCACGTTTTGAAAAATTGTAGCATCTGAATGCTTCGGTTTGTCAAGGGTACGCTGCGCCGGCTGATACAGTATGTATTTGTTAGCTCGGGCTCAAGAGAGAGTTTGTGGAATATAATTTTCGCCCGTAGTTTCAAGGTGATAAAGCAAGCGAACAAGCTTCTTGGCAGCATGGGATAATGCAACATAATAGTGCTTGCCTTCGGAACGCTTTTTTTCAAGGTAGGCAGTAAAAGTAGGCTCCCAGTTGCAAACGTATCTGGCAGCATTGATGAGTGCCCAACGTAAATACCTTGAACCTCGTTTTTCCATCACTGCATGAGATGAATAAAGCTGACCGGATTGATATGTTGTAGGAGAGCACCCGGCATAAGCAAGTATTTTGTCCGGACTGTCAAATCGGGAAAAATCCCCGATTTCCGATACAATCATTGCACCAATGCCGTAACTGATACCCGGAATTGAAAGAATCGGAGAATCAATAGAATCCATGATTTTTTTGATTTCTGTTTCAATTTCATCAATTTCACTGCTGAGTTCCCGAATTAAGTTGATCGTGTGCTTAGGTATTACAAACAAGTGAGAGCAATGGCTGATTCACTCTATAAAACCGGATGTTTTGACAATAATGGCGTTGAAGGAACAGTTAGTCAGTTGGAAGGAAAATTTGCTTTTATCGATCAATTGGACAAATACAATAACATTAAAGATGTTAGTCAACAGCATTCTGTGTTTTGTCTTAACGGACGAGAAAAACAGTATCAAAAATTTTTGTTTTATAGGTATTTTTTTGCACATGAAAAACCAGTAATTGTTACTGAGGGAAAGACCGATATTAAATATATAAAGGCAGCTTTAAAGAACCTTTATACAGAATATCCTGAACTCATCGAAAAAACACCAGAGGGACACTTTGAGTTCAAAGTGTCCTTTTTAAAGAGGTCAAAGAGGTTCAAATACTTTTTCCATATGAGCCAAGATGGTGCTGATGCCATGAAAAATTTGTACAACTTTTTTTCGGACAAGAATCCAAAGTATACAAATTATTTCAAAGTTTTTAGCGGATGCTCTGATAAGAACTTGTGTAATCCTGTAATTTTGATTTTTGACAATGAGTTGTCTAATAAGTGCAAACCATTACACTCGTTTGTTTCTCACATTGAATTATCATCTTCTGATAAAGATAAACTCAAAGAAGATCTTTGCATAAAAATAATTGATGAGGGCAATTTGTTCTTAGTGACAAATCAATTAGTAGACGGAAAAGCAGAATGCGAAATAGAGGATTTATTCGATGAAACTACAAGAAACCATGTTATTGCTGGAAAGACATTTTCATCGAATGACAAAGCGGATAAGGAAAAGCACTATGGGAAAGAAATATTCGCCAATTTCATTCAGTCAAATTACAAAAGTATTAATTTTGATAACTTTAGACCGATGCTTAATAACATCGTAAAAGTAATTGCTGAATTCGCTGGTGGTTCATTGTAAAATGAAATAGGACATATAGAAAGAGCCATAGCAGACGTGG